>ERZ1292625.132-Hain-H41-01um-R1-132-length-123083-cov-20_pt1 | contig 123083 bp, 141 predicted proteins | sample MGYA00564400_ERZ1292625 | MGnify/ENA primary metagenome ERZ1292625 (study PRJEB36523, sample SAMEA6512639) | groundwater metagenome | collected 2019-01-08 | study: AquaDiva: Metagenomics assemblies of 32 groundwater samples
ATGTTCATCATCCTAATTGGTTAGGTGATGCCAAGCTATTGGGATATTACGTTTTGTTTGACAGAGATGTAAACAGGTGATATAAAAACTACGTGACTAAAACACGGATGTTCATTGAACTATTGTGTATCTGTCGCAAATGGGAAACTAAAGTAAATCTGTTGCAAGATTAACGTCGTTGTGTTTCCCTTTCCTGCTCGCCAAGGGAACGCGGCGAGGGGAATTTGGCGGACTTTGCCGTGATTGTCGAAAGACTAAAGAGCATTTGTCCACCTTTTTAAAATCAGTGACTAGAGTTGGAATGTCTGAAGAAGACTTAATAACCTTTGTCACTGTCCTCCAGCCGCAGGTAACTTCGGCTGAAGGGTTTGGTGGAGATGACTAGTGAATGGTTGTCAGAAATGACTATAGGGCGGCTGTCCTTCTCCACCTCACTTGTTCTTTGGAAAAAGGTGAGACTAGATCGACCTTGTCGAAAGACTATGTGAGCTGTGTCTCACCACTCTCTTCTGACCGAAAGGTTAGGTGAGAGATTCTTGGAGACTACCTGAGTCGTGTCAGCAATGACTATTGATGACCTGTCTCCAAAGCCCATCGGCGCAAGCTGGTGGGTTTTTTGTTGACACAACAAATAAGTTGTGATAATGTGCAGGCCGATTGGTTCTTTGAAATTTCTCAGAAAAATATGTGGGAGACTATCCTTTCCTTGTCGAAAGACTAACACCCATTTGTCTCCCGTATTTCAATAGTTGGGAACTAACAGCGACCTGTTCGTAAGAACTAGCACCTTCTTGTTCCCATTTTCTTTTTTTCTTGTCGCCATTGGGGCGACTGAACCCAGATGTCCCAAAAGGACGAAAGGAGAGTTGGTATGACTGGCCGAACAATTGGTATCAGGCATCGGGTGAAGGCAACTGCTGAGGGCGAAGCTCGTCCGACGCAAGTCTTCGTTCTCTACGACGGTACGAAAAAGAAGAAGGTCCTCTCTCTTGAGGACGACAACGCAGAGCTGGACTTCGTCACTGGACGTCTTCCAGTTTCATGGCGTTTGGTGACTCACGAAGACGACTTGAGCAAACTGCCAGAACGGCACCTTCGTCTGAAGGAGCTCGAAGCAGGAGTCTCACCTCCCGAAGGTACGCCTGATGCGTGGCTGAAGAAGGTCGGCAAGAAGGTTTCGGTCGTGAGCGAAGTGCCCGATGAGTACGATGGTCTCAGAGAGGGCGACAAGGTCGCCATGGTTCTCGGAGGCTCGGGTGATCGTTTGGCTTTTGCTCTCACCAATCGTGGTGAGAAAATCGGCGCAAGCGTTCACCGCGTTCCCACATTCGTTTTCAGTTCGGAACGGAAAAAAGTTCTGGCTGGCGACGAAGGCGACGAAGGTGTCGAAGGCAGCGCTGGCGGCGATGGCGCTGCAAAGAAGAAGAAAGGCAAGGACAACGACGCCGAGCTTCTGGCTCGACTTCTCACTGCCAAGCCCGAATTTTTCTATGCCGTTCGCCCTCGTGACAGGGCACTCATCGGTGTCCGCGAGTCTCTTGTGACTCGCATCGACGCCATGAAGGCTCGAATCGCTTGTGAACAGCGCCTCCGTCAGAGTGTGATCGGAAGGATCTTCCTTTCTCCCGAAGGCAACTACCCCGAAGGAGGTGTCGAGGAGGCGTTCGATCTTCGTAAGGCGAACGACACGATCTTCCTCAACCTTTCTGAAGAAGAAAAGTTGGCGGAGAAGGCTCTCGTCAGGGCGTGTGAATCTCTCGATGTCTACCAGCAGATTTTTGTTCCGATCGAAGGGTGTGGCCCAATGACAGCTTCACGGCTCATTTCGGCCATCATCGATGTTCGGCGGTTTGCTACCAAGGCGAAGCTCAAGGCTTTCTGCGGTACTCATGTTCTGCCCGATGGTCGCTTCCCGCGCCGCCGTGCCGGTTCGGTTGCCAACTGGCATCCGGATGCTCGTCAGGCTCTCTATCTTCTTGGCGTTCAATTCAGCAAGCGCCCCAGCTCATATTGGGGCCAGGTTCTGCGTCGCTACAAAGCATCTCTGCGGGACAAGCATCCCGGGGAGGTCGTTGTTGAGGGCAGGAAGCTCTACACCAAAGGCCACATTCACAACATGGCAACATGGAGCACCCTCGGCAAGTTCGTTGAAGCTCTGTGGACCGACTGGACGAATATGGAGAATGGAAGGATGCCTATTCCGCGAGTGCCACAAGCGCCCGCTGGAAAGGATGATCTCTCTGCTTCAGAAGTGCCGGAGCCGGTTGCTTTGGAAGAGGGCGAACTTCTTTCCGAAGCCGCCTGATGCGGCACACGCCACTGGCCGTTTCTGATTTTTTTGGGACTAGGGCCGTTGTGTCCATCGGGACTAATTCACAACTGTCCCAGCTTTGTGAGAAATGGTTTGTGATGAGTAGAAGGTGAGACTATGCGGCATCTGTTCGAAAGAACTTACGCGACAGTGTCTCATCACCCCGCTGTAGCGATACAGCGGGTTTTTTGTTGACTTAAAACCAACTTTGTGATATAAAAATAGAGCGACTTACGCCGCAATGTTCTTCACATGAACAAGTCCCACATTGTCGCAATGGGAAACTAAATCATGGTTGTCGAAAGACTAAGAGGGCTGTGTTTCCCTTCCTTCTCGCCACGGAAACGCGGCGAGGGGAATTAGGCGGACTAGATCACGGGTGTTGAAAAACTAAAGGAGCTCTGTCCGCCACATTTGTTCTTTGGGAAAAGGTAAGACTGAAGGGAGTGTGTCGAAAGACTATTCATAGAATGTCTTACCACTCTCTATCTGGCCGAAAGGTTAGTAGAGAGATTTTTGGAGACTAACGCATAGGTGTCAGTAACGACTACACTCGCACTGTCTCCAAAGCCCATCGGCGCAAGTCGGTGGGTTTTCATTTATCTGTATATTTTACAAAAATAATTTTTCGGCGAAGTTAAGGAAAAAATAGAAATGAAAAGGACCGTCTCCGCGACGGTCCTGTGTTTTTACGCTTCGATCCTTGCGAGCTTCAGTCATCACCGTCATCATCTGTGTAGAATTTCTCTACGTGGTCGCGATCACCCTGTTCCCAAAGCTCCTCAAAAAACAAGATCATCTCCTTGACGGTGTCTTTGTCTTCTGGTGGCACACCCTTCTCGGTCAGTCTTTTGAGCACTTCCGAGTACTTTGAGATTCGAGCGGCGACTTCGTCTTGAGAAGTGCTCAGTCCAATCTTAAAGAAGACACCCGTAGCGATTGTGAAATTCGAGATACCAGCCATGACAGGGATGTCTGATCGACACGGCTGTCTTCTGTCGAAGGCAATTCCATGCAGAACGTATTCGAAGAATCTCTGGACCGACATCATGGCAGCTTTGGGCACCAGGCCGGTCATGTCTTTTTTGTCGACAAGTCCCTGAAGATACTCAGCCAAAGAGACAGCGACCAACAACCAACTAGACGGTGAGGCCATTCCTGGTGAAACGGTCATCGACATGCGGAGCTCCTTTTACTCGGTGTTTTTCTGTTCTCTAAACTAAATTAATCATACACCGAGTGTTTAGTCAAACACATTTTCATATGTTAAATTTAACCCATGTTCAAAAACTTATTCGGCGGCACTAGTGGCTCGAGTAGCTCTGGCGGCGCGAAAGCTGGTCAAACAAACACCGACTCGCAAAAAATTGAGGAAATTCTCACGCGTGGTGTGGAGGAAATTTTTGTGCGAGAAAGCTTAGAGGCAAAACTCAAAAGTGGCCGACGACTCAAAGTGAAGCTTGGTTTCGATCCGACAGGCGCAAAAATTCATCTTGGTCGTGCCATTACGCTGTGGAAATTGCGAGCGTTGCAAGATCTAGGTCATGAAATTATTTTCATCGTTGGCGATTTCACGGCGCGCATTGGCGATCCATCAGACAAAATAGAGAAGCGGCCGATGCTTACCACAGACGACATCAAGAAAAATTTAAGAACTTATAAAGAACAAATCGGGAAAATTATAAATTTGAGTGGATCAAATCCGGCAAAATTCCTTTTCAATAGCACATGGCTCGCGAAATTGAGCTTCGCTGATGTCGCCGAGCTTGCCGAAAGTTTTTCTGTTCAACAAATGTCTAATCGCCGAAATTTTAAAGAGCGATTTGAAAAAGGTGTTGAAATTTCTTTGCGCGAATTTTTGTATCCGCTCATGCAAGGTTACGATTCTGTCGCCGTGAAGGCTGATATTGAAATCGGCGGCTTCGATCAACTTTTTAATTTGAAAGCTGGGCGCATCGTGCAAAAACATTACGGCGTTCATGGTGGCTCGCGCGAACAAGATGTGCAGGATGTTCTCACGACGAAAATGCTTCTTGGCACCGATGGCCGAAAAATGTCGACGAGCTGGGGCAATGTCATCAACATCACCGACGAACCAGCCGACATGTTTGGCAAAATTATGTCTCTCCGCGATGATTTGATTGCTGATTACTTTTTGCTTTGTACGAAAGCATCGGCGGCTGAGCTCGCACGCGTGTCAGCGCGTCTCGGCAAATCTAGCGGCGCGACTGGCAGCGAAAATCAGCCGGCCGAAAATCCGCGCGATGTAAAAATCGATTTGGCGAAAGCGATCGTTGCTCTCTATCACGGCGAAAAAGCGGCGACTCAAGCGGCGGAAAAATTTGCGTCAACATTTAGCGAGAAAAAAGTTCCCGACGATTTGCCACCGATAGAGGCCGCTTCTGGCGCGCTTCTTATTGATTTGGTTTTGTCTGCTGGTCTCGTCGAATCAAAAACAGAATTTCGCCGTCTTATTCAAGAAGGCGCGATAACAAATACTGAAACAGGCGAGCAGGTTACAGATTCAAATTTTGCGGTTAAAACTAATACGACATTTAAGATTGGGAAGAGGCGGTTTGCGAAAGTTGTAGTTAATTAAATAGTCGTCGCGTTTTTTTGCAACAAAAAATGCAACAAAAAACCCGCAAACGCGGGCATTTTGTTTATATATTTGCACCGGCGTACAGACGCGCCGAGCTTTTTGCTTTTACTCCGTCATCATATCTTCTTCTGGTGGAACCACTTCGCTTTCACCGTCTACATGCATCCCAGCGCCAGCAAGTTCCTCTTCTTCAGTTTCTTCCTCATCGTTCACTGCCATTGGATCCATTTCGTCACCCATATTTTTTTTAAAAATTATTTTGTAATTCCGCTCATTAGTTTGCGGTTGCCATTGTTGTACCAAATTAAGTTATTTTTTGCAAATAAAAATCGCGAAAACGTGTCAAATCTGGGGATATCAGCGTGCTTCTCGGCGGCTGTTTGCGCTATCGTCGTACCGTTCCCCGAGAAGCCGCGTGTGTGAGACCAATTGCGATGGCGTCGTATTCGTCGTCGAGCATTTTAAAATGTTTATCTTTTCTTGATTTTGCCGGCGCCACGTCAATCAAACGCTCGACCATGCTTTGCACCTGCGATTTATTGCTTCGGCCATAGCTTGTGACGGCCACTTTCACTTGCATCGGTGTGTATGAAAAGAGGGGAATGTTTTTGCGCGCGGCTTCATAGGCGACAACTCCGAGCGCTTGCGCCACCAAAATCGCCGTCTTCTGATTGTCGTTAAAAAAGAGCGCCTCGATCGCCAATTCTTCCGGCTGCCACGTTTCGATAATTTCCGCCACCGCTTCGCCGATGATAAGCAGGCGTTTGTGATGGGGGAGTTTTGGGCTTGTGGTGATGCAGTCGGAGAAAAGTAAATTCTCTTTTTTCTGTCCCGCGAATTTTGTTTCGATTACCGCAACGCCGAGTCGCTCATAGCCGGGATCGATTGAGAGGATTTTCATTTTAAAATTTTCGCGGCGTGGGAAAACGGCCGCGCCCGCGCTTACTCAGCATTCGTAAAAACTGCCTGCACGTCGTCGTTCGCCTCGAGTTCGGAAACAATTTTTTCGAGAGCGTTCCAATCTTCTTCGGAAACGCCCATACTGGTTTTTGGAGTCCAACTCGCGCCGCCGGCACCGGCACCGAAAGCTGATTTTTCAAAAGCCCATGTGGCCGAGCCGATGGCCGCGAGCTCTTGGCCGTTGCGCGTGAGAATGTGACGAATTTCTTGCGACGCTTTGTTGCGATTGTCGGTGAGCACTTCGATGATCATCGCCACGCCACCGGGGCCGTAGGCTTCGTAGGTAATATTTTCCATTGCCGCACTCTGATCGGTAGCTTTTTTGATCGCGCGTTCGATGCTGTCGTTTGGCATGTTTTCTGCACGCGCTCGCTCAATCGCCGTTTTGAGGCCGGAAGAATTGACATCACCATGCGCTTTTTTTGCCTCAACGCTTATGAGTCGCGCGAACTTTGTAAACGCTTTGCTTTTTTCAGCGTCTGTTTTGCCTTTTTGTCGTTTTATTTGCGCCCATTTATTATGTCCGGCCATATAGGGGTAATAGTAGGGAAAATTCTGTCTTTATACAATCTTAAACTTCTGTTGATTGGTTGGAGAGTAACATATGCTGTTTATGCTAAACAAGCCCATGACAGAGGCCCAATTTGATGAGATAAAAAGCCGCGCGGAGTCTTTTTATAAATCGTGCGGCAAAGTTTTTTGTCCGTATTTCAACGAAATGGTTTCTTTTAATGCAAAAGGTCTTTATCATCTTAAATTTAATTCCTCGCATCTTGCGCGCACGCGAGAAGAACAGTTTATCCGTTTTAAACTAATTTATCTCGCGCCGGAGGTTATAAGACTCTCTCGAACCCTTCAGGGTATTACGCATACCAAAAATTTTGAATTGTTCAAAACAAATAATCGCACAGAGCGCGTACTTAAGACTGTTTCATACTATGAATTTATTGCCATTCTTGAGAACAAAAGAGTTAGGGTGGTTATTAAACAAATTGAAAATAATCCGAAGTATTTTTGGAGCATTATTCCATTTTGGAAAACAGATAAAGTTACATTTCAGAGAAAAATGCACAGTCCTAATCTTGAGAATGATTGAAAAATTTTAGTAATTAAAAAACAAAAAACACCACCTGATGGTGATGTGTTTTGTAAGCGCTTGGTTACGGTGTTGGATATCTCCATTGACCGTGAGAGGACCATAGCCCACCCAAACGCTGTCTAGAGCCTAGCAAAAAATACGGTTTTGTCAAGTTTTTTTGACCACCCTAAATCAATTTCTGCTCACTCGGCACCGGTTTGTGTCCCATATGCACTCTCGCCGCATTCGTAGCAGATCGCCCGCGGGGAGTGCGCTCGATGAAGCCGAGTTGGAGGAGGTAGGGCTCGTTGAACTCTTCTATCGTTTCTTCTTCTTCAGAAAGAGCGGCAGCGATTGTGCCGAGGCCGACGGGGCCGCCGGCGAATTTTTCGATGACCACTGAGAGGATGGCGCGATCGGAAGGTGAGAGACCGCGTTTGTCGATGCCGAGCATGTCGAGGGCTTTGGCGACGATGTCGTTGGAAAGGGCGGTGCGTTCCATTTGAGCAAAGTCGCGACAGCGTTTCAAAAAGTAATTTGCCGTGCGCGGCGTGAAGCGGCTACGGCTGGCAATTTCGCTCACGGCACCTTCTTCTATTTCTACACCAAGAATTTTTGCCGAGCGGCGGATAATTTCTTCAATTTCTTTGTCGCTATAAAATTCGAGTCGGAAAATGCCGCCGGAGAAACGGCTGCGAAGTGGAGCAGAGATCATGGCAATGCGCGTGGTGGCGGCGACGAGTGTGAACGGCGGAAGCTCGAGCTGAATAGTGCGGGCCGACGGACCTTTGCCGATGATGATATCGAGCGCGCCACTTTCCATTGCAGGGTAGAGCACCTCCTCGATTGTTTTGTTGAGTCGGTGGATTTCGTCGATAAAAAGAATGTCGCCAGGAGAAAGATTTGTGATGATCGACGCCAAGTCGCCCACTTTTTCAATTGCTGGGCCAGAGGTGACTTTCATTTGTGCGCCGGTCTCTTTGGCGATGAGATGGGCGAGAGTGGTCTTGCCGAGGCCAGGTGGGCCGTAAAAAAGAATATGCTCTGGCGCATGTTTGCGCTCTTTAGCGGCGCCGAGGAGCACGCGGAGGTTGTCTTTTATTTGTTTTTGGCCAATATAATCGTCCCAACGCTCCGGACGAAGCGCCGTGTCGAGCGAGCGAATGTCTTTTTCGTTTATTTCGCGCTCTCCGCGCTCGCCGGCATTGTTTGTTTTGTCGCTTGACATGTTTATTGTTTCATGCTAGACTCTGAGCTCACTTGTTCTTCCAGAATTTTTCATAGTTTTCGTCCAATCTGCCGCATTTGTTCGGCATTTTTAATCTCTAAGCAACGAGGTCTCTCGGGGCTTAGCGGTGTCTAATCGAGGACGCCCTGGTTTGTCTTTGTACAACGCTGGAGCCATCCTTTTTTTAGATGCTAAACTTTTTGTTTCAAAAAGTGTTGCTTAGAGATTAAAAACGCTGAAATCTCGCTCTCCGCGCGCATCATTTTTCTACCCCTAACTATACAGATTATACTCGGGCGAACAATAGCTGAAAATTGTTAAAACACGCTTTACACAAGTGGCAAATCAACCACTCGGCTAAGTTCTTCCATAGACGTCGTGCCTTGGAGAATTTTTATAATGCCGTCTTCTTGCAGACTCAAAATGTTCTGATCTAGAGCCGCTTTTTTCACTTCACGCTCGCTCGGGCTTTGCTCCACGACCTGCTCAATTTTTTCGTTGCTCTCTATGGCCTCAAAAATGCCGATGCGGCCTTTGTAGCCGGTATTGTGACACTCGCTACAGCCTACGGGGCCCCAGTGATGCTCGGTCTGCACGCCTTCGAGATATGTTTTGTCGGGTAAATCGCGGAGGATGATGTCGACGATTTTTTTATCGCCACCGGTGAGTGGTTTTTCGGCTTTGCACTTTTGGCAAAGTTTGCGCACCAAGCGCTGAGCCATAGCCACAGAAAGCGCGGAGGTGATGACACGCGGGTTTACACCGAGATCGATGAGGCGAGGGAATGTGCCGGCGGCATTATTTGTATGAAGTGTGGAAAAAACCAAATGGCCGGTGAGTGCGGCGTTGATGGCTGTCTCGGCTGTCTCGCTGTCGCGAATTTCACCGACCATGATCACATCCGGATCTTGACGAAGAGCAGAACGGAGGCCCTCAGCGAAAGTGTAACCCTCGTTATTGTCGTGTGCGGTTTGAGTCTGTGTCTGCACAATTCCCGGCAAATGATACTCGATCGGATTTTCGATGGTGATAATTTTGATGCTTGAAGTGTGAATTTTTTTCAAAAACGCGTAGAGCGTGGTGGTTTTTCCAGAGCCGGTTGGGCCAGTGTTTAAAATCATGCCGTTTGGTTTGTTGATCTGCCTCTCGATAACTTTCATGAGCCGCGGATGAATGCCGAGCTCTTCGAGTGGTACGGAAATAGCGTTTGGATTTAGAATGCGAAGGACGATTGTGTCGTTGTACGCGCCAGGCAAAAGGGAAGTACGAATTTCGATCTCTTCGTCGTTTATTTTTATACTGAAACGACCGTCTTGCGCGCGGCCTTTTATATTGAGTTTCAAATTTGAGAGCAACTTAATGCGCGATAAAAGTAAATTGTATGTTTCGCTATCAAACTGGAGCACATCTGTGAGCACGCCGTCGAGGCGATAACGGAGCCGGACGTAAGCTTCTTCCGGCTCGAGATGAATGTCGGACGCGCTAGTGGAAAGTGCACCCGCGAGAATAATTTCAAGGAGTTTAGAGATGCGATAAATCTTTTTATCGGACAAACCCTCCTGAATGAGTTTGCTAATGTCGTCTATAGTGCGAACTTTTTTCAAAAAGGCAGTAACATTTTCGCTCGAAATGGAAAACACACCACTCTGTGTTTCAAAAGAATATGAAAGATCTTTGTACCGCGCCCAAACCTTTTCCAAGCTTTGCGGCGAAACCATATTTGGCGTCACAAGATAGCCGCGCTTCTGAATCTCCGCGAGCATCTCTATCGTCTTTTCATTTTTCGGTGACAAAACACCAACCTGGACTTTTTTGTCGGTGACATTGAACGGTGCCACGCCAGCTTCTCGCGCCTCGTGCTCTTTGAGGATGCGCAAGGCATCGATATTGATTGGGAAAACGCTCAGATCGAGATATGGCAGACCATATTTTTCCGCGAGCATGCGGGTCAAATTTTCCGCCTCCTCTTTTTTGAGGTCATCTACTCTCTGATTTTGTTTTTCTTCGTTAAATTCGACCATTTTATTTCGCGCAAAGCTTCGCAAATCGCGTCGCCACTTTATTTGTGTCCTTATTATATAGTATCGCGCTTTGCGTCGCCGCGGTTTGTGCAGTTTTTGCCGTATTGCAAATTTAATTTTTTGTGGTAGAATGCGGGAAGATTGTGGAGCGTTTCCCAGTCTGACACAAACCGTCTTTCACGAACCATTTTTTGAAAGACTAAACAAAAAGGAGGTTTTGATCATGGCCATTCGGTTGGACACTCTTGAAAAACTCGGTCTGCCGGCGTCGTCGAAAAAAATCCTTTCTCTGATCAGGGAGCGCAGGTTTTCGTACGGAGACTTGGCTGAATTGGCAGGAATCTCGGCAGACGAGATCGATGATATTCTCCGTAAGCCAGATGAGGTCAAGCTGACCGTTTGGGAAAAGGTTTGTGGGGTCTTCGGTCTGACTCCAGAGCAGCTGGTTGAGATGAAGGAGCCACGACAATGAGAAATCTCATCGCCATGGTTGCCGCAGTGTTCGTGCTTGTGCAGACTATCTTTCTTTGCGGTTGCGGCTATGGCCACCTCGACGTTCTCGGTCGGCGGGTCGTTAGTTTTTCACAATCAGACGTTTTGGTTGTGAACAACATCAACGGTGTTGTGCTTCGTGAGCTCACCATTTCCAACGGTCATTTCTACCTGGAAGATCGTGGTGACGGCGTGCTCACTGCGCCAGAGGTATCGACCGGGGAGACTGTGGCTGGGGAAATCGGCTATGTTGGCCGCTATGGTTACGGGCGGATTCAGCTTTCTGCCAAGGTTCATCGCGTGAGTGACGGTAAGTTCCTTGGCTTGGCGTTCTATGAGCCATCTGTTGGTGGCGGTCGCTACGATGCCGGTAGAGAGCAGGTTTTTTGGGTGGTCGACACTTTCGAGCCGGTGGGAGATTTGCAGGAAGTGCCTGTGGATGTCTACTACGGCCGGTAACATAAAGGGCACACTTCGGAAGGAGTGTGCCCTGTTTTTTATTCCAGCTTTTACTCACAGCTTGATATAATAAATTTTAAATGAATAACCAACCTGATCTATTGCTAAAAGCCGAAGATGGTTTGAAAAAAGTTTATGACCAATACGAAAAAATTGGCCTTCTCGCGGTCTATATTTGGGGCTCTGTTTTAACTGAAGACTTCAATCCTGAAAAAAGTGATGTCGACTCTATTGGAATAGTTGAGAAATCTTTTCCTATTGAAAAGGAGTTGGAAATCGCAACGTTGCTCAAAAAAAGTTCTCCAGAAGTAAAAGATCTCAAAATGAGACTCGTCTATCTCGATGAGTTAAATGGTTCCAAATCAAGAGGGTATCTTGCTCGACATATTGCTCCAACTCTTCTTTTGCACGATTTTGAATATTGGCATCATGTGGCTGGTAAAAAATACAAGCGCAGTGATTTCAAGTTAAAAAATATTTCATCAAAACAAGCGGTTGGTTTGAAACTAAAAGAAATTTACGACAGACACATTCTTGAGATAAAGAAAAATGACACATATTACGTATACTTTTTGAAAGCCCTAGCTCGACTGGTATCTTTTTCACAACAAGAAAAGGCGGGGGAGATCTGGAGATTTTCATATGCGAGCCTTAGAGCACACGCCTCATCTGAAGACAAAGAGATCGTAGAGAATATATTAAAAATTCGTCGCAATAATTGGGATAAAGATGAATTTCAAAAAAGTCTACCCATTTTTCTAGAATTTATTGATAATCAGAGGACTGATGTTCAAAAGACAATTCATGATGTAAAAATTGGTAAAAATATTGTTGGTCCTTTCTATTCAGTTAAAGAAATGGATGATTATTTAGATAATTGATCGCGCATAGTCAGTTGTATGGGTAATCCGTGGTAAAATTGCTCCGTGGAACCTCTCGAAATTCACTCTAAAAACCTCGAAGATACGAAGCGCGCAGCCGAGATTTTGCTTGAGAAAATTGGTCAAAGTGGCGAAAATTCCAGCAAAGGCCCCATAGGCGCGATAGTTGTCGGCCTTTATGGCGACTTAGGCGCAGGCAAAACCGCCTTCACTCAGTTTTTTGGTGAGCTTTTGGGTGTGCGTGAAAAAATCGCTAGTCCAACATTTGTTTTAGAGAAGATTTATAAAATTGAAAATTCTGGCGACGACTCAAAAGTTTCGGCCCGAAATTTTTCACATCTCATTCACATCGACGCATACCGATTTGAGTCGGAAAAAGAAATGGAAAATTTGGGCTGGAAAGAAATCGCCGAAAATCCGCAAAATATTATTTTAGTCGAGTGGCCGGAAAGAATTGCGGGTTTGATGCCAGAAAATCACACTCGAATTTATTTTGATCACGTTGACGGTGGGGAAAATGAAACTGCACGGAAAATAACTTTCAAAAATGTCGCCGAGTAAAAATCACAAAAGTCGCCTCGTTCTCATTGATGCCCACGCGATCATTCATCGCGCGTATCATGCGTTGCCCGATTTTGCCACATCCGCTGGCCAGCCCACCGGCGCGCTGTATGGCTTGGTGACGATGCTTGCGAAGCTCATCACCGATTTGAAGCCCGATCATATCGCGGCTTGTTACGATTTGCCTGCGCCGACCCATCGCCACGAAGCTTACGAAGCCTACAAAGGCACGCGCAAAAAAATCGACGACGCGCTCATCGCCCAACTCGAAAGTTCAAAAGAAATTTTCGCCGCATTTGGCATTCCGATGTATTCGGTTGCGGGTTTTGAGGCCGACGACGTGCTCGCGACGATTGTGGAAAAATTGTCGGCCGATTCTGACGCGGAAATTATCATCGCTTCGGGCGACATGGACACAATGCAATTGGTTTCTGGGCAAAAAGTCCGCGTGTTTACTTTGAGAAAAGGCATTAGCGACACAATTCTTTACGACGAAGTGGCGGTGAAAGAGCGTTTTGGTTTTGAGCCGCGTTTGATTCCTGATTATAAAGGCCTTTCTGGCGACACTTCAGATAATATTATTGGCGTGCCGGGCATTGGCGAAAAAACAGCGACCAATCTGATCCAAACATTTGGCACAATCGAGGAAATTTTCGTCGCACTCAAAAAAAATCGCGAAAAATTTATCGCTAAAGGTGTGAAGGAACGCACAGCTACGCTTCTCACCGAGCACGAAGACGAAGCTTTGTTTTCAAAAATGCTTGCCACTGTGCGCCGCGATGCACCGGTGGATTTTTCTCTGCCTGATAAAAAATGGAATGAACTCATCGATCTGCCGCGCATCGAAAAACTTTTTAAAACACTAGAATTTCGCACTTTGCTCGATCGGGTGAAAGTTTTGATGAGAAATTCTACTACTACGCCTGAAGTTACACCGACCAAAAAACCGATCGAAAAATCCGCGGAAACAGAAACGGAAACAGAAAAAGAAAACGTTGATCCAGTCGAACTCGAAAAAACAGCGCTCGCGCTGTGGGTTGTTGATTCAAATATTTCCAATCCGACACTCGAAGATATTTTGAATTACGGCAAAGCTGATACTTTTGCCGAGGCTCAGGCGGCGATTTTTGCGAAATTAAAAGAGGGTCGGACGCGTGAGGTGTATGAAGAAATCGAGTTGCCACTTGTGCCTGTTATTCGTGAGATGGAAAAACACGGCGTTTTAATAGACACAGGGTACCTCAAGAAACTTTCAAGAGAATATCATGTCACTTTGAACTCGCTTGAGAAAAAAATCTGGAAGCTTGCAGGCGAAGAATTTAATATCAATTCGCCGAAGCAGATGTCACAAATTCTTTTTGAAAAAATGGCGCTCGGGAGTGGCGCTGTGGGGAAGGACGGCGCGGCGGGTGCGAAAGTCCGTGGCAAAAAAACAGCGGGTGGCATGCGCTCTACGAAAGAGTCGGAGCTTGAGAAAGTGCGCGGCGAACACGAAATAATTGGCCTCATTTTGGAATATCGCGAGCTTCAAAAACTTCTGTCTACATATATCGACTCTATTTTGGAACGAATCGGCGCGGTGCAGACGAGCGCGACTGGCAATCTTTTTCCACAAAACGATGACCGTCTTCACGCACACTTTCTTCAGACGGGCACGACCACCGGCCGCATTTCTTCGGAAGAGCCAAACATGCAAAATATTCCGATCAAAACGGAACTCGGCAAAAAAATCCGCGATGCGTTTATTGCCACTCCTGGTTTTGCTCTCGCCGCGCTCGACTATTCGCAAATCGAGCTTCGTATTGCCGCTTTTCTTTCGGGCGATGAAAAATTGCTCGAGGTTTTCAAAAGTGGTGGCGACATTCACACAGCTGTGGCATCGCAAGTTTTTGGTGTAGCACCAGAAAAAGTTGATAAAGAAATGCGTCGCCGAGCGAAAGTTATTAATTTCGGCATTCTTTACGGCATGGGCGTGAATGCTTTGCGTGTAAACTTGGGCGTCGAAAATACCACTCGCGAAGAAGCTCAACATTTTTACGATGAATATTTCAAAACTTTTAGCACCCTCGCCGCATTTTTGGAAAAAATAAAAGCTGATGCCACAAAAACTGGCTACACCGAAACATTTTTCGGCAGACGCAGATATTTTCCCGGTCTTCGTTCCAAGTTGCCATTCATCCGCGCGTCGAGCGAACGCATGGCCATCAATGCGCCATTTCAAGGTACCTGCGCCGACATTTTGAAGCTCGCCATGATTCGCGTTGATGATTATTTAAAGTTGGAAAAGCTCACCGAAGATGCGCACCTCGTAATGACCGTTCACGACGAATTGGTATATGAAGTGCGCAAATCTGCGTCGGCGAAAATCGTGCCAAAAATTAGCGAGATTATGGAGCGGCTCATTGCGCCAGAAAAAACGGCTGGTGTGCCGCTCGTCGTGAAGGCTTCGGTCGGGCCTAATTGGGGGAATGTGGAGGAGGTAAAATAGCCGCGCGCGCCGCCGCTGCGGCAAAATTTTATGATCTGCTTAATTTACGGCGACAATAAAGACAAATCGATTGCGAAGACAGCCGAGCTTTTATCTGTGCTCAAAAAAAAGCGACCAGACGCCGAAGTCTTTGAAATTCTTGCTTCAAATTGGAGTGCAGATCATTTCGATAGTTTGCTCAAAAGTCAGGGACTTTTTGATAAAAAATCGATAATTATTTTAAAGGATGTGTGCAGTGAGCAGGAAGACATTCGCGCGCATGTGAGTGAGCGACTCGAAGACGCTGCCGCTTCAGAAAATGTTTTTATTTTTATAGAAACCAAACTCGACGCAAAATTTCTCACCGCTATAAAAAAAGTTTCGAAGCAGACTATAGAGACGAAAATCGGCGACTCGGCGCAGGCGACGAAAAAAAGTTGGGGCGAAAGCTCCGGTGCAAACGACTTTGCTCTCGCTGATGCGCTTGGCCGTCGCGATTCACAAAAAGCCTGGAGCCTTTTTCAAGAAAGCCTCATGCGTGGCAATGAGCCGGAAAAACTCCACGGCATGCTCTTCTGGCAAATCAAAAATATTATGCTCGCCGCAAATGCAAAAACCGCGGCTGAAGCCGATCTTGCGCCGTTTCCATTTTCAAAAGCCAAAACTTTTGCAAAGAATTTCTCATCAGAAGAACTTCGCGCGTTTTCAAGTCAGCTCGTTAGCCTTTATCACGATTCGCGCGGTGCGGGACGAACACTTGAAACGGAGATGGAGAGGTTTTTGTTGAAAATTTAAAATTTGACATCTCGGCATATAGCGTGGCAAAATTGCGCCAGAATCGAAACCAGAACCATCACCACGTACAGAAAGGGGTAAGCCATGCAGGCCAGAACAGCTATCGAGCCAGTTATGAAATTCGTGATCATGCAGACGGGTGGCAAGACGACGGCGAATTGCTTTGTTGGCGATCGCTTGTTTTCTCACCGCGACCCAAGCTTGGACAATCGACTTCCGAAGATTCAAGAGTTAGGTCTTCGAGGTCTCTGCTCAGTTCTCCATGTTCAGGGGCGAGAAGACTTCTTTTCCGTGCTTGCCAAGATGACGGGCGCTGATTCAAAACCCGAAAGCATTTCAGACCATCTGATGCACTACTATCGGGTGTGGACACTTCCTCAAATCGAGGATGTGGTTGGGCGACACAACGGAGAGCCATGTGAAGATATTGGACTTGTGTCCAAGCTGGCGAATTTTTTTCCAGTCGTCGATGTCCGGGGAGTCGTTTCTCTTGTCCATCTCTCTCGCCCCTTTAGTCTTATTAAACAGAAATGGGGAGCAAGGGTTGTGAGACTTGATCTCACAGACATCGCTCATCCGGGTGATGAGATGCGTATCTTCCTTCGCGAGCCATGATGTCTCATCGCACTTATCGCTGAACCGCGCTCCTATTTGGGGGTGCGGTTTTTTTCTATACGCCCAGCAGGACTCTCGGCTACCGCCGCGGGTGCTTTTCGATCTCGCTTCGCCTACAGACTCGCTCGATAACGAAAAGCCTTTCTCGTCCTGACGCGAGCCAAGCAGTTGGCTCGCTCTGGGCGGCCACTCGTTTATCTTTTAGAAACAAAAAGGATGAAAATTTCCTCGTGTCCGCCCAGCAGGACTCGAACCTGCGACCAAGTGCTTAAAAGGCACCTGCTCTACCAACTGAGCTATGGGCGGGAATTAACTTTCTGTAATGATACCAAAACAGCTACGGGCTGGTGTTGGCTGATTTCTGCCAAAACAGCTATGCGGCGGGAAGTCAAAATATACCAGACGTTCGCGAAAAGTTAAAGGGGCAGATCGAAAGCGAAAAAGCCGGCGCCGAAAAACATGAGGCTGAGGGCGACGACTTTCATCAGGATGAAAAGTGCCTGCTGATCGAAACTCATAAAACTTTTTTTGGCCGCGTTCCAGCGCAGTGTCACAAAAATTATTACCGCGAGTGCGGCCAATTGTGTGAAGAGGCCGATCACTAAAAGAAGTGCGGCAACAAACTCGAGTAGATGAACGACTGCCTCACCGCGAAAAGTGGCGGGCGAGAAAAGGGGAGCGCCGCCGAGTTTGGCGCGAAGCGAGTGATGCGCCATCAGTCCGATAATTAAACCTAGCGCAACTCGAAGAATGAGCGGTGAAATTTGAGCGTAGTCGAGGAGTGTTGGAAAAACAGAAAGTGTATGCATGACTTTCATTATATCCGAATTTCTGTATTGTAATCAAATCAACATGAGAAAACAGGCAGTGGCGCACACGCCGCCGAAAATTATCGTCATCCTTTGCGACATCCGAAGTGCGCACAACGTCGGCTCGGTTTTTCGTACGTCCGACGCCGCGGGTGTGAGTGAAATTTTTCTGTGCGGTTACACACCTGCGCCGAAAGATCGTTTTGGCCGTGCAGAAAGTGGCGCGCAAAAAGACATTGCCAAAGTTGCGCTCGGTGCAGAAAAATCTATCGCCTGGCAAGCTGAAGAAGATGCGGTGAAACTCATTCGTCGTCTCCAAAAACGCGGTGCATATGTTGTGGCGATTGAGCAAGCACCTGAAGCCGTTTCAATAAAAGAGGTCGGCGCTAAAATTGTGCAAATGCCGTCGAAAAAAGAAATCGCTTTTGTCTTCGGCAACGAGACCAAAGGTTTACCGGAAAATATTTTAAAAATCTGCGACGAAGTCACCTTTATCCCAATGAAAGGGGTTAAGGAGTCACTCAACGTGTCGGTAGCTGTGGGTATCGCTCTCTATCTAGCACTTGATATTTAGGTGATATTTATATTGAGATGTGTGTTGATGTTTAATTTAAGCGGCCCTGGTCGTACTGGTCCCTTGTTGAAGAAATCGCCGTTTGTGAGTAGGGCGAGAGCGAGAATTGCGAGAGCTATTAAGAAAATTAATACGCCGTTCATGTTATTTAAAAAGTTTCTGATGCCGCGGGCAGAAGTGCGCGCTCCGTCCACCGATCTTTAATCGCTCAATTATACCATCACAACTCCGACGCGCATTGCTGCGCCACGAACATTTTTCACCAGTGTGACGATATGCCTGATGCTGAAGTTGAAAAGCACCCGGCACGCCGTCGATATTTCTGTAGTCGGATTCGGAGTCGCCGCCAAATTTTATGCCACGTTTCAAAACATTTTTTGTGGCGTCAAACATTTTTTTGATTTCTGGTGCGGGAATTTTTTCAGCGGGCGTCAGCGGATGCACGCCAGCGGCGAAAAGAATTTCGTCGGAATAAATATTGCCGATACCTGCGATGATACCCTGATCCAAAAGCACTTGCTTGATTTTTCCTCGCGGCCACGTCGCCAATCGCTCTTTGAAAATTTTAAACGTAAACGCCGACTCAAGCGGTTCGGGGCCGAGCGTGGCGAGCTCTGGAAGACTTGCGAGCTCTTTGGTAGGGAAGACAAAAACTTTGCCAAACTTTCGCATGTCGGAAAACGCGAGGTGTTTAATTTCCCCGCGGCCACTTGCGTCGGAGAGAGCGAAGACAAGTCGAATAAACTGATTGAACGGATCTTGAAGCGGGCCGTCTTCCACCGCGCGCCAAATTTTCGCGCGAGTGTCGTGCTTATATTCCCCATACATCAAATGTCCGGTCATTTTCATGTGAATGAGAATGGTGTGACCGTTTGAAAGGTGAATCAAAATATTTTTGCCGCGACGAGTGGCCGAAAGAAACTTTGCGCCCACAATTGCCTCACGAAAATTTTTAAAATAATGAACGTTCTTTATATTGTCTTTGCCTTTATGAAACGGACTATTGTAGGCCGACCAAACATCAACAATTTTCTTGCCGCGGAGCACGCGATTGATACCTTCGACGGTCGTGTGGACTTCAGGGAGTTCGGGCATGAGTGATTTATTTCGTCAAAACCTTCTCCAGCTCCTCTCTCGCCACACTCGCATCACTCCACGGCATCTTCGCGCCATTTGCACCCATGATATATGGATCAGTGCCTTTGCCGGTGATTAACACAGCAACTTTGACCGCAGCCGATTTTTCGCTTGGCAATTTTGCCGATTTCTTCACCGCACTCTGCACCGCTTCATGAATTGCTTTGCGGCGGTCTAAAATAATTTTTAATTTTTCTTTGGAGACGGCAACGGACATTTCGTCGAGAATTGTTTGCGGATCCTCATCGTACGGATCTTCGTTGGTGAGAATCACTTCATCGCAATATTTTTCGGCGATACCAGCCATCACGGGGCGTTTCCATTTGTCGCGACCGCCGCCAGTGTTGCCGAGAATGCAAATTTTCGGCCGACCATCAAATGCTTGATAAAATTTTTCGAGCGAATCGGCAGTGTGCGCGTAATCAACGACGACATCGAAATTTTGCCCAGCTTCTTGCGCCGCAGCCATGTCGCCATGTGCATACACGTGCTCCACGCGGCCTTTGATGACCGAAATTTTTTCCACTGCACGGCGAATAGTTTCTGTATCGATTCCCATCGCACTCGCTAGAGTTGCGGCGGCGAGAATGTTGTAAATATTAAACAAACCTTCGAGTTTGGCGTTGATTTTTGTGCCACTTTCGTCCGTCCCGCCGCGAAACGTCATCTCCAGACCATTTTGAAAAAGATTGTACGGTTCAGCGTCGCGGAGAGAATAGGGGATTTTTTCGGTGCTCGACTTGCTCGACATGGCCAAAAAAGCGGCCGATTCTGGCTCATCGGCATTGGCGACGATGTAGGTGATGGCTTTGCGCGATGTTTGAATGAGTTTGGCGATTGAGAGTTTGGCGGCGCGATATTTTTCGTACGAGCCGTGCGACTCAATGTGCTCCGGCGAAAGATTGGTGAAAACGAAAGCGTTGAGGTCGATAAATTTATGACGAAACTGCTTCGCGCCCTCTGATGTCATTTCCACAACCGCGTGCGTACAGCCAGCTTCGTGCGCTCGGGCGAGAAAATGTTGCATAAAAAACAGGCCGGGCATCGACATCTTGTACATGTTTGCCTCGGAATGTTCGGCGATTTTGAAACGAATGGTATTTGAAAGCGCAGTTTTGTAACCAGCTTCTTCAAGAATGGCGGCCACGATTTCCGTCACACTCGATTTGCCTTTTGTGCCCGTCACACCAATCACAAAAAGTTTGCGTGATGGAAACCCATAGCGAACTGCGCCGGCAAGCGCGAGCAAATAATGATAGACAGGCTGACCAGCGCGAAAGAGGGAGGTGGGAATTATTTTTTTAAGAAGCTCTCTCATATCTTATTTTTTGGCGGTGTCCCAGATGTAGGTAAATAGTGACTTGAATGCTTTAGCAATTATTTCATTTTTGATCATGATTCCAGAGGGTTCTTTATCATCGAACGTCACAATCGAGAGTTTATCACCATATACATTTATCTCAATGCCTAGATTTTTGAAGACGTCTAAAAACCTCATATCGCGAAGTAATTTTTCCGAGCGAGATATATCGCGTAATCCAGATTTACTTTTTGACAGAAGACTTTTCACCTTCACACCGTGTCTCACCCGATCTGAAAAATATTCATTCTCAAAAAAATCTCCAAGTACTTTGTACGCTTTATCGTAATCAGTAATTGCATAGATTATCTTTTCCTCATTGTCTCTCCATGTGTCAGCGTACAAATTTTTTACACCTTCCGCGCCTTCAAAATATCTGACATCTGAATGCAAGGTGGGTGATTCATTCCTGACACGTTGCAACGTCTCTTCGAGTCTTTCTGCTTGCTCGGATAGGGAGTCAACTTGTCTTTTTGCCCAAGTTTTATATTCAGTGGGGGAGATTGCCTGAAAATATGATCCGCTATCTTTTTTAATTTTGGTTACCAATCCCTTTTTTAACAACTCATCCATCGTGTAATAGAGAGCTGTGCGATTTATAAGTGTTTCGCTGGCAATTTTTCTAATAGGGGAGTCACCCAACTTATAAAGCGCGCCCAGTACCCTCTCTCCCTTTTTTGTTACTAATTCCATGGGGAAAGTATAGCAAGTTGTCAAAATTAGTCAACAGTTTTACACACTATTAGATTTGTCGTATTCTTATAGCCGGAAGACGATATCTTACATAAGGAGTTTTGCTATGTATTATTTGAGAATTCTGGTCTATGGAGAGAGGCTTGTTTTCACGCCGTGTTGTGATTGGGGCTACCTCTACCTCCAGTTTCCGACCTCGAAGGAGAGGGAGCTGTACATCAAGGAGAAGTGTCGGGGTAATGATGTGTTGCGCCTCGATTACCTTCCAGAGGGTGAAGTTGTCGGCAAGGTTCGTTGGAGATTTTTCTAAGGGTAAGTGTGTAAAAAAGAGAGCTAGTGGCTCTCTTTTTATTTCTGCCCCAAAATCTTGAGTGCCTTTTTCACTTTCTCGCTCGCCGATTCTTCGCCACCGGTGTCGCCATTTTTGTCACCAATTTTTCGGAGAACATCGCGCGCTTCGCGTTCTTGATAGCCGAGTGATTTGAGCGCTTCGAGTGCGTCGCTGTCGCCACCGAGCATTTCGCCACCGAGTGTGCTGTCGCCAGCTTCAAATTTATCTTTGAGCTCGATCACAATTTTCTGGGCAATCTTTCGGCCGATGCCAGAAACTTTTGTGAGATATGACGTGTCGCCGGAAGAGACAGCGCGGCGAAGAGTTTTTGGTGAGACGATATTGAGCACATTGAGGCCGGTTTTTGGCCCGATGCCAGAGATGGAAATGAGGAGTTCGAAAAGGGCAAGGCTCTCTTCGTCAGTAAAGCCGTAGAGATCTTGAGCGTCTTCGCGCACTACGAAATGAGTCCAAAGGCTCGTTTTTTGGCCCACAGAGAGGGAATCGAGGACAGATTCCATGAGAAATGCCTTGTAGCCGACGGCTGACGAGTCGCCCCCAACCTCCACAATGGCAAAGCGCGGGCCTTTTTTGATCACTTCGCCTCGGAGTCGGGAAATCATAAGGGCATCATAGCAAAAACAGCCAATTTTTGCGCGACCGGCGCCGGAGCTTGTCTGGATTTGCCCGCCAGCCCTATATATGCTAAAGTTTTCCGGCAATGGCAATTATTGAATCAGCAAAAAAAGCGATTAGAAGCTCGGCTCGAAAGCAGGCTTTTAATCTCGCACGAAAAAACGCCGTCATCGGCGCTACAAAAAAACTCAAACGCCTCCTTAAAGATGGCAAACTCGACGAAGCTCAAAAGGTTTTCAAAGACGCTCAGCAAGCTATCGACAAAGCCGCTAAGACAAATTACTTCAAGAAAAACACAGCCGCCCGCAAAATCTCTCGTTTGGCCGCTATGGTTCGCAAAGCTAAAGGTCTAAAGGCTCGCGCTTAAGTTTCGTCCTCAGGTCTAAAAGCCGAGACCTCCTGTTGTAAAGAAGTATTGGAACATCGAGGTCCAAATAACATTGGCTGCGATTGCTCCTACCACGAAGCCGCTCAAGGCTGATGCTGTTGTCTTACCGATCTTAAAAGGGTACTGGCGATTTTCGTATGATACAAAGTCTCTAAAAAATCCTTTCATGTTTTTCTTTATTTTTTCTTAATTAAAAATTGATAATCGATGTGCCTATATTCTACACCATTTGCCTTTATGTTTTAAATGGGTAGTATTTGGGGCGGAACAGATAAACACTAAGAAGGAGATTTTCGATGAGGACGGACAAAGATATCGCGGAGATGAGTTTTGGTGAACGGGGTCGGGAGTTGAAAAGGATTTGGCGACTCATTCGCACTCATAAGCGTAAGCGAGACAATGCCCGGTGCTGGCATAACGACCTTCAGCTCTACGAAGCCGTTCTTCCTGAGGGTTGCCGAGGGGCGGGCAGAATGACTCTTCCAAAAGAGGTGCTGCTCAGGAATTGCAGCAAGTACATCGATCGTCAAAAGTGTGTGGGGTGTCCATGTCAAAACAAAATCAAGAAAAAGAAAGGAGCTCGCCGTGTCGCAACATGATACAAAGGCTAAGTGCGTTGTTTGCGCACTTCGGAATGTTGATTCGAACATTGTTGCTGAAGTCACTTCAGTGGCAACCGTCCATATGACGCAAATGCCAATAGGGCCTGCGTCGCGCAATTACTTCAGAGACGAGATCGCATTTCATTGCTCGCAATGTGGTATTTCCTACCAACATCCACCTGGTCAAAAGGATGCTGCTGGCAGAATACTTTCAACACTCGCCGAGCAAAGGGAATTTGGAGATTGAAAGGGTACACAAAGGATCATTATCGCCACCGAGTCATGGGACTCGGTGGTTTTCTTTTTTAGAACGAATCTTTATACGCAGACACTATGTCTTTTTTGTTTGTGTAAATGCCCAAGCTCTCTGTGGAAATTTTAGAAATGTTTGTGCCTTTTGGTTTAATTCTACCCAACACAAAAAGCCCGATTATCACAAGCACCATCATGCAAAGCATAGCTGTTTGATAGCCGCGGGCGCTCTCGCCCATGGTGATGAGGACAACACTCCAGATAGCAGGACCGACAAATGTGGCAAATCTTTCGGCAACGACATAAAAGCTGAAGGAGGAGGCAACTAGGTGCGGCGGGGCGAGTTCTCCCACTAAAGCGCGACTTATTCCCCAAACAGGGCCGAATAGTATGCCGGCGAATAGGAAGATTGGAACGAGAACCTTAAAATTTGTGATGAGACCTGCGGATAGGAAAATGAAGCACCATATGAAAAGAATAAATTTCAATGTTTTAAGATTTCCTTTTTTGTCGGCAATTTTCCCAAAAATAATTGCTCCAACCGCGGCGAGTATAAGTATGCATGCGGTGAGAATAGATTTCGTTGTGTCGCTTACGCCATGCACAGTTTCCAAATAGAGAGGGAAGTTGCTAGAGAATGTGAGCATGGCATCGCTGTATAAAAAGTAGGCCAGTAAAATAAGCGCTAAAGATTTGTAACCAAAAACTTCTTTGAAGAGAGAAATAAAACCTGGTCTCAAAGATTTTTGCGTGGTGTTTTCTTGCTCTTGATCGCTTTGTTCGCTGGCGGTTTCTTTGTAGAAAATGAGCATTGGCAGTGCAAGTAGTCCGAAAAGAATCGTGGCCGGGAAGAGGGCCTGGGCTCTGCCTGCGTCGCCAAAAAGTGTGAGTCCATTTACAAAAGGAATGGTAATGAGCACGCCGACTACTTGGCCGATGGAGTTTGCGCTCTGGCCAATACCTGAAACCCAAGAGCGATTTTCCTTGCTCGATAAGTCGTTGAGCATCGGAGTGAAATACAGAAAACAAATAAGATATGCGTAGGTGCTCAGTGCGTACAAAACGGTCGTAAAAATTTCCAAACCGCGATTGCTCGCGAGCACGACGAGAAGGCTCACAACTAAATACCCAGCGAAACTAATCAGTGTCCAAAATCGAAGTCCGCCTATTTTGCTTTTTGTTGCGTCAATCTTTTTGCTAATGATCGGTGCGGTGAGAATAAAAAATCCTGAGGAAAGAATGAGTGCGACGTTATACCACCACGCCGGTTTTCCTTGATCGACGACGAGCCACTGCGAAAAGTAAAACAAAAAAGCCATCATCACAAGAGAATTCGCAAAGTCGTAGAGAGACCAGAGAAATAGCTTTTTTGTGTGCATTAACTATTGAGTTTGTCTCTCACTTCCGCCAATTTTATTTTTTCTGAAATGTCAGTTTCTGCAGAGTTTATCTTTTTCATACCAGCAATAGCTTCTTGTAAAGCGTCGCGATAGCGCATATTTATTGTATTGGAAATATCTAGATAAACGGAAGCCATGCCGGTGAGAGCCGCCCCTTTTTCTTCTGGAGAAAATTTCGCCTCCAAGGCGGCAGTTATGATCGCTCGTGCCTCATCGTACTTTTTTTCTGAGAGCAACAATTCGATATTTTTAATGTCTGAGTCTGTAGTGTGCATAGAAAGTGTAAATATTTGTTAATTATGACTTCATTTTAATAAGGATGCGAGCGATAATGAGTTTTTTAGCTTTGTCTTCGGTGGTATTGCCAAGTATTTTAGCACTTCCTTCTATTATGTTTGAAATAAATTCTCGCACCTCATCGCCTTCTTTTGAGCCAAGCTTGTTTTTTTCTAGGAGTGGCGCAAAAGCTTTTTCAAGCTTGGTCAGGGCATTTGCACCCATCTCGGCGTCTTCTATCGCCCACATAATTTGTTCGGTAGCCACTCTTTCCAAAGAAATATCAATGTCCTCTTGGAGTTTCTCTTCGTTTATTGTTCCAAAAGGATTGACGCCGGTTTCTGTTGATTCCGACACTTCTTTCAAGTGCTCAAATATTTTTTGAGCATAGTCATATCCTTTTATTGACTCGGAATTCATGATACTTTCAAATCGTTCTCGCGTTTTTGCGTGGATTGCCGCTGTGATTTCTGCCATGCCAGAAATACCGCCGAGCAATTCTTTTCTGGCGTCGTCTAGCATTTGATTTCCTCGGGATCTCATTTCCTCAGCTTCTTCTACTTTAGCTAGCACACTCTCAATCTCTGCTATTTTATTTTCAACATCTTTTAATATTTTTCCCGCCTCACCCTTTCCGATTTTGCCATGTTTTTCTTTTACAGAACTAAGGACACGGTTTCGTTCGCTCATCTCAACACTTTCTTCGAAGATCTTATCTGAATATTTTTCACTCAACTTAACTCCGGGCAATACCTCAAGCATCATCGGTGCCGACTTAGCGTAAAAAGCCAGAGCTTTGAAATTTGCCTTAATTTTCCCCATTTTACCGAGATGCTCTCGAGCGGCCTCAAGGTCGGCTTTGTCTTGTTTGAGGGCGTCAATTTTTGTGGTCAGATCTTCCTTTTTACCGAGCGTCGCTAGCTGTTTTTCTAGCCCTGCTATTTCTCCCGGTAAACCATTAAACAAATCCAAGCGGTGTTTCATCGCTAGTATTTCTTCTGGGTTTTGTTTCGCAAATTTTTCTATATGCAAATCAATTGACGACAGATCATTCGCGTCTAACACGACACCCATCTCACTCGAAATATGGGTAGAATATAATTCCTTCAACCCCTTTTTGGCAATCTCTTTTGTGCCAAACATTTCAAAGCGCTTCTGGACTTCTCCTTCGTCATTCATGTCAAAAGTTTCGGCATCTGGATGATCAGCCAAAAATTCGGCAAATCCTTTGGTATTGAGGGCTTTATCGGTATCGAACTTTTTGACTTCAGGGCTTTCCGGTGTTGTGTCTTTTGACATTGTAATTGGGGTGTTTATAAATAATTTTGCCTCACTGGCCGTATTTTACCATAATCTCTTCTTCTACCACGGCACGGTCCTTACCGTACTTAAGGTGAGAAAGCTCTTTAATTGCTTCAATCACAGCCTTGTCTCCTTGGGGTGGTGGGAGAGTCTCGATATTGAAAGGTTTCAGTGGACGGCCGTTGGCAAGCATTTTCAGGTAGGCATGACGATTGTCGATCGACATAATGTCTTTGGCCGTGAATACTGGAGAGAACTGCTTTTCGAGGTATTCGGCATCTTCGGCGCCCACACGAAAAGCGGCGATTGAGCCGATATTGCCGAAAACCGAGTCACGAATACCTTCCTCGAGCTGGGCGATAAACTGATGAGCGACAGCTAGAGAAAGCTTATATTTGCGAGCTTCGGAGAGAATCGTGGAGATAGAATCGGTGGTAACGTTTTGAAATTCGTCTATGTAGAGATAGAAAGGTGGCAGATTTTGGCCTAGAGAGTCGACACGAGACAGGGCAGCCATGAGAATTTTGCCGACCAAAATGAGACCAATGAGGTTGGCATTAATATCACCAAGGCGACCTTTTGAAAGATTTACAAGGAGAATTTTCTTGGTGTCCATAATCTCGCGGAAATTTATACTCGAATTTTCCTGGGCGATAATCGGTCGCATAATGTCGTTTGAAAGAAAGACATCGAATTTGCTGGTGATATATGGCACGATGTTTGCGAGCGCGGCTTCACCGCCGGCTTTGTCGGCTACTTCTCGCCAAAACTGCACAACGATTGGATTTTTACATTTGGAAAGTTTGAGCTCGCGGAAAGTTTTGTTGGAAAGAACGCGAGATACATCGAGAAGCGTGTTGCCCGATTCAGGATCTTCCATCACGAGAAGCACGGCATTGCGGAAATATTGCTCAAACATCGGCCCGCCAGCAGTCTTCATATCGAAAAGCTTGTTGAAAATCGAGAGCATTTCATTAACCACAAATGTTTTTTGCTCTGGGAATCGTCTGTCGTATTCGAGCATGTTGAGCGCCATTGGCCGTGCAGTGTGTGACGGGTCGAAATAAATAACATCTTCATATCGGTGTTTTGGAATGAGGGCAAGAATGTCTTCCACATCGGAGCCGTGTGGATCAATCATGCATACACCCTCGCCGTTCAGAATGTCTTGAGCGATCATGTTTTTTAAAAGTGTTGTCTTTCCGGTGCCGGTTTGGCCGATGACATAGAAATGACGCAGACGATCTTCAGGAGCCATGAGTATCTTGGTTTCTACGCTACGGTCACGATTGATTCCAAGAATTATGCCTTCTTTGGCGAGCTCAAGTGGTGCTGGGGCGCTTCCAGCTTTGGCGGTTTTGAGATGAGACGACGATTTCATAACGGTAGCGGGGAAGTGGATTAGAGAGGTGAGTTCTCGGAGGTTGGCAAGTAGGCGGTGTTTTTCGTCTGTTAGACGGAAAGAAAAGTCGTACAACAGACCTTTTAGCTCGGCTTTTTTGGCTCGCACAAACGAAACACTGTTGCCATGAGTATTTTCAAATTGATTAAAAGATGATTCTATGTCGCCGAGAATTTGCGTAGCCAGAGACTCATTCTCCGCCGAAGCAATGAGTCGCACATTGACCGCCACGGTGGGTGAGCTCATTTTAAGCTTTATCTGCTCTACGCTTATCTGATCGACATTCTGCGCCGCCTCTTTTTTCTTTTCCTTGGCTTTTTCTTTCGCCTCTTTTGATTGGGTAAGAGAATCAATTCCCTTGAAAAAGCCTTTTACATATTTACCGACACCTTCTTCATTTTTAGCAATCGCGCTCTGGATTTTTTCGCCTCTCATTATGTCGTCAAAAGTTTTTTTATAACGACGAGTATGGACATCACCCTGTGGTTTCACAACTATCTGAATGGCCGCGCCTTCTCCGTCGGTCTTTATCTTCGAAAAACTATTTAAAATGCTGTTTAACGGATCGTGATCAAATTGATCATAGGTCTTTAGTGGCCAAATAGAGTTTTTCTCATACTTAGCATATGAGGCAACGGTCGAGCCCTTTTCGTTGAAAATATTGTAATCGTCTTTTTTCTCAACGATCTTAGCATTATGAAAAATCGAAAGCATAACTTTTTCAAAAAGGCTCTTCTTGCTGTCGTGTACGGCGACGTTAAAAGAAAAATCGTCACTGTGATTAGCCACTGCAAGCTCGATTGTGAAATAGCCCGTTCCTCCGCCACTACTACCACCGCCATTATCGTGATCACTTCGGCCATCGACAGACATCATGCCGGAGTAAAACTGCTCCATCGATGAGATAACTTCCTTCAGAGCCTTCTCTTTTTCCTCTTCTGTTTTTTCCGGCAAAGTGATCTCATAAAGAGTCATGTGGAGGGCCTTAAATTCTGGGCTTTTTTCATTTGCACCCTGAGTAGGGAAGCCGGCCTTTATGTATTGAACGAGAAATCGCTCAAAATCGTCTTGAACATGCGGGTCATTCATCTGCTCCACAATACTCAGAGCATTTTTGATGCCATGTGTCTGCATGATGCCCAAAAGCTCGGAGATTTTTTCATCGTGCTCTTCTGGTGTGAGCTCCAAGACGATTTTTTCGGCTTGCTCCTTCGGCATGATGTAATCCTTGTGGAGAATCTGATGATGTGGAGTGTCTCTGTATTCTTGGATTGTTTGGGCTACCTTCTTCTCTACCTTCGCTGGGCTGGAATTTTCAATACCTCCAGCCAATTCTTTTTCCTTTATAGCTAGTCGTTCACGCAAAAAAGCAATTTCTTCTTCAGGAGTCTTTAAATGTTTCGATTCGTATGATGGGACGAATGTTTCCATGAAGGAAATTATAACCCATTTCGCAACCTTTACATGCCCTCGCCAGGAATCGAACCTGGATCACGAGTTCCGCAAACTCGCATTCTATCCGTTGAACTACGAGGACTCACGCGCACCTACACGCCCGACGCACTTTTTCTGAACGCCAACACAGTAACACGAAATTGGCTGGCGGCGAAATTTTTGTTGCTTGCACGGCCGCCTATGCCGCCGCCGCGCCTAAAACCCAAACCGCTCCATCATGAGCTCGATGAGTGATTCGTGTTGCTCTACTTCTGGCAGAAACGGCGCGAGATGGGCGCGGACCTCTTCGGCCGGCGTGTCTTCAAGCGCCAAAATAATGTGCGGAGCGAAAGTTTTTTGAGTGTTGATGAGCAATTTTGGCTGATGAGAATTTTCGTTTATCCAAAAAGATTTTAAGCTGGCAAATGGGTAGCGGTATTTGCCGAGCACGACGCCATCTTTGTCTATTAAAATGCTCACCATCTCCGGCGGGCGGGAAGCGAAAAGCATAAGAGCAAAAACGCCAATCACGACGAGAATCGCGAGCAAAATATTTCCTAGAAAAACCGCCGCCGCGGCAATCGCCAAAGCCACGATACCCACCGACCAATACCAGTCGGCTGTTTTTGGTTGATGATTGTATTCAAAGGCGTGCCACGAGAGCGATGTGGCACCTACTGGCGCGCTTGTCGGCGTGCTCGTCGCCGGCGATGTGAGATTTTCCATGAGAAAATTGTAACATGTTTTTTGCGCCGGTTTGTGATAGTCTGTGCGGAGAGTGTGTTAAGTGGTTGCATTCAGGATAAATTCGAAACAATTCACAAGAATGGAGGTTTTTGTGCCAAATTCCACCGAGTCTTCTGTCCTGTCGTCCCGTCCAGTTTGTCGGGCTTTGCCGCCCGATATTGCTTCCTTGTTCTCTCAATACCGAAACAGCGTTGAGACTGTGATTGTGGATTCAGACGAGCTCGAGCCGAATTTTGCAGATCTTAACCCCAATCTCATTCTTCTGTTCAATGGTCTCAGGGGTGAGCAGGAGGTGATTACTAGCAGAGAGCGAATTGTCCGCTCAAAGCAACTCGGGGTCATTCGTCTCGGCGGTAAGACTTTCACGGGTCTCTTGAAAGAGCAAAAATTGGCTCTGAGGTTGCTAAGTAAGCCTGTGGGGGATCAACACGCAAGTATCCTCATGTGCGACGGCACAGTGTTTTCCTGCAAAAACGGTGAGTTCGTGCTCGGATTGTTTTTGTCTGGTGGAATTCTGTGCTGGAACCGTTTTTACATCAACGGTAAAGCAGACCGGAAATGGTGCTCGCTACTACTATCGGCAGTGTGACTGCTGTAGATGCGAACCGTTGACGCGAAATCTCTAGCCCCGTCTTGTACGGGGTTTCTTTTTGTATAAATTTTACCGATGGTCGTTTCGTCGGCCTATTTCCCGGAAACTTTTCTCCACCGCAATTGAATAAACGCGAAATAATAGAGGCTTAAAATTGTAGCGACGATGCTCGCCACCAAAAGCGCTTTATAAATAATGTCGAAACCGAAAAAAGCCATGAGAAAAAATGGAATGACGATGAAAGCTTTGAGATACGAAAGTCGTGGCTGGGTTCTGATTATCCAATCAGATTCTTCAAACTCAGCTTTTTTTATTGTGCCTAAAATGTAGGCGATGAAAAGAATAAAAATACTGTAGGTGATTAGTAGGGGAGAAATATTAAGTTTCAAAAGAGCGATCAGCATAAAAGAAGAGACAACTTGATCGATTAGAACGTCGAGGAATTTTCCACGGTCGGAATTTTTTCTTTGAAAATGTGCGAGCGGACCGTCGAAAAGATCGAGAAGTAGAACAAAAAGTATGAGAATGGCGCTCAAAATAGGGAAGTTGAAGCGAAACCACACGAAAAGAAAAAGCGCGCCGAGTGCGAGACGAAGATTGGAAATAAAATTGGCGCTAATTCCAAACTCAGTGCAGACACGCAAAAATGGCCCGAAAAATTTCTGCCTGTACGCGCGAATATGATCATTTGTTTGGTCGAGTAAACTTTTTTTGTCGGTGTTCATTTTTTTTGCGGAATTTGCGGAATTTAAATCGGTTGTTTTCTCATGCCCAGAAAATAGCCAGCTATGTTCGTCAAAATATGCAACGATCCAAATAATACTAAAATAATCGCCAGCGTTTCGAGCGGCCAACTAGAAAATATTGCACCGTAGAAGACAGCGGTAACTGCCAAAACGCCCAAAATCCAATCTATCTGATCGGCAACTGGCCACGATTTTCCTGACGGAATGCCGATGCGTCGTTTGAAAAAGCTTTTCAAAAGGTCGCCACCGAGTGCGCCGATGCCGAGAAGAAGGCCACGAAGTGTGGATTCTAAAATAGAGGAGTCTTCTGGCACGAGCGTGTGTTGAATGAGTGCAACAACAATTGCGGTTATGACACCAAAAAATATTCCGCGCCAAGTTTTGTTGTTGCCAAAAATATTCCGGCCGAAATCAACCGGTGTGCTTAGTGGGGGGAAATTTCGCACAAAAACCGGCGCCATATTGGCCGCGGCGGCCGGCAGGAAGAACCAAACTATTTTTAGAATCGGGGGCATGGGTAAGGCTTATTGTACAGCAAAGAAAAAACCGCCCACTGGATCCAGTTGGCGGTCGGGGGAAGGTGAGGTGGCGAAATTATGTTCCATCTGTTCCGGCTCGGCGGCGCAACTCTGCGACGCTCAGTTCAATGATCTCACGTGTCACTCTCGGATTAGAGATCGCGACATTGCCGTGAGCAAAACTGATGCGCTGTTCATCTCGCTCTTTCGTGGTGATGACGTGATGCCGTGCTGCTTCAAGAAGCGGAGTGGGATCGAGCATTTTTTGTCCTTTTTTCTGGTGAGAGGTTTCTGTTCTGTATCCGGTGTGTAGTCTAGCAGATTTTGGCTGGGGACTGTTGAGGCCGTCAGAAAGTATTATACAAAAAACTAACCGATCGTGCAGGATGCAAGATCGGTTGTGTGGTTGCGGCGAGTTGGTGGATTAGTTCCAGCCAATCACCAAGAAGCGGGTCGTGGCGCGGCGGCTAATCAGTGACCGCAGAAAGCTCCGGTCAACCCGCTACGATAGATCTTGAAATCTCGCGCTTCATCTTCGTTTTCTTCTGCCCACCGGATGATCAGTTGGTCGAGTCCGAGACGCTCCCGAGTCCCGGGTTGGAGCAAGATACCCTGTTCCGGGGTTGTGTTCAGCCTTTCGCTGAGTGCTTTGATCAGGCTTACTGGCCAGTATTGGGTGTCGGTCCCAATCAGATGGGGTATGATCTGTTCGTCTTTTCCAGTGTAAGGTGCTGATGGATAGGGCATCTCTTGAACCTCCGTATTTTCATGATTTGATTTCGATGACCATCCGCGACGGTCTTTTTGTAGACTAACACGTTTGTGGGTGGTAGTCAATTTTTTGCAGTCACGATTTGTGACCGCAAAATACCGTCATCTGATCTTGAAGTCACAATTTGTGACATCAAGATTCTAATCCTCCAAAAATTCGCCCGACTGATGACTCCAGAGCTTGGCGTACATACCCTTTTGTTTTATAAGTTCTTCGTGCGTGCCGTCTTGGACGATTTTGCCTTGTTCGAGGACGATGATGCGGTCTAGGTGGCGGATGGTGGAGAGGCGATGGGCGATGACGAGCGCAGTTTTGTCTTTCATGAGTTCCCACAAACCTTCCTGAATATATTTTTCAGACTCAGAATCGAGTGAGCTCGTGGCTTCGTCGAGCACGAGTATCGGCGCTTTTTTGAGCAGAGCGCGGGCGATGGCAATGCGTTGACGCTGACCGCCGGAAAGCTTGATGCCTCGTTCGCCGACAAGTGTTTCATATCGGCGCGGCAATTTGTCTATAAATTCATCAGCGCGTGCGAGTTTGGCGGCTTGTATCACATCGGCTTCGGTCGCCGTCTCATCGCCGTAAGCAATGTTTTCAAAAAGTGAACGATGAAATAGGAGCGGCTCTTGCGGCACATACGCCATGGCTTCACGCAAAGATTTTTGCGAAACTTGGCTAATATTTTGTCCGTCTATCGCAATTTCACCCGACTCCACATCGACGAATCTGAGTAAGAGTTTGGTGATTGTCGTTTTGCCACCACCGCTTGGGCCAACGAGTCCGACTCTCTGTTTGGCCTTGATGTCGAGGTTGAATTCGTTGAGAAATAAGTCGGCGGTTTTTTCTTCTTTGTCGCCGCTCGTTGCGCTCGCGCCGCTTTCGTATTTGAAATTCACATCACTGAAACGAATATTCGCATCACCGACACTCAAATGTTTTGCACCGGGCGCATCTTGAACGGCTGGGGGACTGAGAAGGAGTTGAGTAAACTCCGCCGCTTCGCTGATGGACGATTCAAGATTTCGATAAACTCGATTTATATCCCAGAAAATACGGGTGATTTGAGAATAATACGAAAATACGACGACGATTGTACCTGCTTCTAAGCCGAGCGTTTGAGTAAAAAATATTGCCACGACAAAACCGATGATGTTCGTAACTACGTACATTGGCGACATCACTAAATCAAAACGTAAATTTTGATAATTGGCGGCTTTTTTAAATTTGGCACTGAGATCATCAACGTGTTCGCCAAAAGTTTCTTGTTCTTGTTCTTCTTTGGCAAAAGATTTTACCGCAAGCATATTCGTGATCGAATCAGACATTCGGCCCGCGACTTTGCTACCAGCTTCGTGCCTAAGGGCAACTAGTTTGGCACGATTGCGGATGATGGGCACGGCGACTGTAATAGCCACAGCAATTGAAGCGAGAAGTATGAGTGGAATCCATAAAGAGTAACGAGCGAGAACCACAACCGCGAAAATAATTGGAAAAATATTTGTCAGCACGTTGAAGATTATCGTGTCTGTAAATGTTTCAAAACCCCGCCAAACAGCACTAGCTTTTTTTGTGAGTGAGCCAACGAAGTTGTTTGTATAAAAATCATAATCGCGCTCGGTAAGTTGATTGAAAGTTTTTTTACCAATGTCGCTGATACCCGCGGCTTCGAGTTTGATTAAAAAATGCACACCAAAACGCCAGAATAAATCTCCGGCAAGCCAAAAGCCACCAAAAAGCGCCGCAAAATAAACGATAGAAGCCGTCGACATTGTGTGCTCAGCCGCAAGTGTGTTTACAACCTTGGCAATAATAAGCGGCGGCACAAAAAACATGAGCACGGTGCCAGTGGCAGGCATAAAAAAAGCCATAACTGCCCAGCCAATATGTTTTTTATACTGAGTCCAATAGTCTTGCAGTACTCGATGTACAGCTTGTTTGGTGATGACTTGTTTTTCCATCGAACTCTCACTATAACAACTTACTCGCTGAGCCTACAAGTTGCTTTAATAATACTTAAAGTTTTCATGATTTAGGATAGATTATAACCTATGAAATATGGAAACCTCAGGCAGCTATATAAAAGAATTTGATGAGTGGAATTCTGTAAAAAAGGTAGTTGATACTGGTGATCGTCAGGTGTTCGGATACCCGCGAGAAGTATGGTGGTGTTCTTTGGGGGTAAATGTTGGAGCTGAAATTGATGGTAAAAATGAAAATTTTGAACGCCCCGTTATTATTATGCATGTCTACAATACGGAGACGATGCTTGTATTACCAACAACAGGCAAAGCAAAACCCGACAAATTTCATTTTCCGATAGAAATTGAAGGTCAGAATCCGGAAACAAAAGAATCCTATAAAAAGATAGTATATGTGAAGCTTACCCAAGCGCGCACAATCAGCAATAAACGGTTGATGCGCAAGGTTGATGTTATAAGCGAAGGTGACTTTGAGAGAATCAAGGATGCATTTAAGGCATTCATCTAAACGCATCGATGCCCCGCATTTCTGCGGGGCATCTCGGAGGCCGAAGCCCTAATACAGGTATTGTATAGAACTCACTTTCATAAGTCAAGGTGCGTTATGCTTGCAACCTAATTGTACATAATGTACAATATGTACAATATGAAAATAGTCAGCACAACCGAAGCGCGAAAACATATCGGCGATATTGTAGATCAAGTTAAATACGGCGGCGAGATTTTCGGTATTGGCAGACGAAATTCGATAGACGCTGTCGTGGTTGCGTTTCCCGAGCTATATAGCAAAGAAGTCAACGACATCACAAATATTAATACCTATTCAAAAAGCTTCGATTTTTTAAATGATGAACCCGAACTCTATTCGTCTAGTGATATAAAGAAAAAACGCGATTAGAATTTAGAAATTGAAAATATGACTAAAGGCACCATCGTCCTCATACCATTTCCTTTCACCGATCTAACTGGTCAAAAGGTCCGGCCGGCAATTGTTCTTCGGGATTTCACAAAATCAGAGGATTGCATTGTCGCTTTCGTTTCTTCCGTAAAATCTTCCGTAAAGCCTAAAAAATTAGAACCGTTTGATATCTATGTTCAATCCTCACCAGAAAACGGGCTCAAAATTAACTCCGTGATCAAAATCGGAAAACTCGCCACACTTCAGAAGAAAATTATTCTAGGCGAACTCGGAATGCTTGAGGCGCACTATTTAAAGAAAGTTACGGAGAAGCTGGGGGTGTTGTTTGGGGTGTAGATTAATAGACCTGGTCGTGCTTCCCAATACCAAGAAGGATCGCCTGACTTTTTGCACTTCTTGAATTCCCGTATTCAAAAATGATACGGATATTATAGTTTACGGAAAAACTAAAACAGCCTTTGAGGGTGCTGTGCAATTTGTGAACCTTTAGTTTATCGTGATTTTTACTGTTCTTAAATTCCTCAATTTTTAGAGCCACCTCATCGATGAGAGGCTCGGGCATTTTTTTTAGACTTTTTAGAAACCGTAACGAAAAAGCAACATCTATAAGAGCAACATCTGTCATATTTTTTTAAGAAGCTTTTTTAGGTCTCCTCGAAGAACCTTTCCTTCCGCAACTTCTTTTTGTGCCAAAAGAATATCTTGTACAAATTGGTCGTCAAGATATTTTTCAACCGCTTTCCGTACCAGTGATGATTTGCTCTCCTCGTGGCCGTCTCTAACCCGTTCTTCGACGGCGTCTAGGAGTTTTGTGGGCAAGGGGACAGATATATTTGCCATAAACTTTAATATTATTTATTAATACTAATAGTTTATATCAAGGGGTGTTTTTATCAAACTGCGGAGGACTGTTGGGGCTGTTAGAACCTATTATACAGAGCGTTATGGCGAGATCTATGTACTGGGCCGGCCATTTAATGAAACCCCTCAATAAAAAAGTTGCAGGTGCCTGGGTTGATTGAATTAATTTTTTTAACAAGATCATTACAAGCCTGTTCCTGACCACAGACATAAACGTCAGAGTTATTAAAATCGAAATGTTCTATGTGATCCTGAATGAAGCCGGTTGGTAGGCCGGCCTCGTTTGCTGAGTCGGATACAACATGAAGAACAGAAATATTGTTTTGTCTTTTTGCCAATCCATCAAAGTATTCTCGGTAAAGAATCTCATAGACCGATCGACTGCCGGTGCCAATTACTAAGCTTTCAACCCTTTCTTCATCAGAAGCGTTGCGATCCAAAAAGTGATGGGTAATCGATTTGACCACACCAGCACCAACACCAAATGCAAAAAGATATATTTTTCGACTCCTCATTTTGTCGACCGTGTTCAGTCCAAGTGGCCCCATGATTTCAAAGGTTTCGCCAACCATGTCTTTTTTCCAGAAAATTGGAGTCATAACCCCGTCCGGACTCAAGCGAATCGTCAGGGTGATTTCTTTTTGGTTTTTGGGTGAGGAAGAAATCGAATATGCCCGACGGATTTTTTCGCCGTTGATTTCCATAAACACATTCACAAAACTGCCGGCTACAAAGTCGATTGGCTCGGGTAAGGATAAGCACACCTCTTTTGCAGTTGGGGATATGTCAGTGACTCGGATTATTTTTGCCAAGAGTTTTTTTATTTTCATTTTAGGTTGTCTGGGTTACGCTTATCCGGGTTTCTTCATTGCTTACTTCAAGCCGTTTTAGATTTTTCAAGAATGCGATAAAGGTAAAGAGTGTGACCAAAATGACTGCAATTAGTACGTCGATATTTCCGTAGAGGAAAAGTACGTAGAGCGAGCTGGCGTAGAAATACACATAAGAGAGCTTTTGAATTTTTTTCCACCAAAGGCCCAGAAGTTTTTTCGAAAGGTTGTTCGAGGTGATGAGTAATACAATCGCTGTAAGGTCTGCCATGTGAGCCAAAACCGCGTAATCAACAAGCGACCAATATTCAAGAGTGAGTAAACTACCCAAGTAATCGTTCGGGTCGACGATAAGTTTTGCAAGAATGAAAGAAACAATTATTGAGGCCGATATAACCCCGGCGCCTTTTCGCAGAATGACAAGCGGTCGAATTAGTTTGGTTTTGGTAAAAATGTCGGCGGCTGGACGGATTAGCATTACGAAAAATAGAAACCAGTGGGAAACTGAAAAAAGTTTCTGAATCAGTGAGGCGCTAAAAAAGTCCGGATAAAAAACCAGACTGATCGGCAAAGTCATCAGAGTGATAATTGAAATTCCCAAAAGGATGATCTGGATGTACTTAATAGATTTTAGGTAATTTTTCATGGGGTGTTTTTTAGAACCTGACCGTTTACGTCTGTCGTAACAAAAAATATATGGTTATTGCCCAGTAAATTCATCGAGCTCTCTGGACCCATAGAAAGAAATACTTTTGTGTAGGCTTCAGCCCGGGCGCCGTCTTTGTAGATGACACTTGCGGATACGATGTCGCTTGTCGGGTTACGCTCACCAGATGCGTCAAGGATATGGTGGATTTTTTTTCCAGAGTTTAGCCAGGCACGTTTGTATGTGCCGCTTGTAGCTAGGCTCTCATCGCGGAGGGGAATGAGGACGTTTTTATTTCCGTCGATTGGGTTATGTATGTCAAACATGAACTCGTTTCCGTTTTCATCAATGCCCCGAGTATGGATATCGCCGCCTAGATTAACGATGACGCCAGCAATTTCTGGAGAATAGGCTTTTATTTTTTTGGCAATTTTTTCTGCCAGATATCCTTTGAGAAATCCGCCAAAGTCGAGTTTTTGGCCGACATTGAGCTGGATCCACGAATTTTCTCTATCGATGACGACTGTAGAAAAATCGATGTCGTACGGTTCGTCCGGAGCGGAGACCTCAGGGTTTTTTTTGCCAAAATCTGAGTCGTCAAAACTTTTGCCATAACCAAAACGGTCAATCTGGACGAGGGGGTTAAAAATACCGCGGGTTTCAACAAAAAGTTCGTATGCTTTTTCAATCGCTTCTAAAAAAGTTTTAGACACAATCAAACCTTTCTTTTTATTGAGTCTCGATAGTTCGCTTTCAGGCAAAAACCTGGAGAACCGGTTTTCGAACGCCGAAATGTCCGCATCTGCCAAAGTAAACATTTTATGAGCGAGCTCCTTTGATCCACAAATAACCGAAACGGAATATTCCGTGCCCATGGCCCGTCCAACGCGTTCAAACTCTTTCAATTTCGAATTCATGGCGCCATGGTAAATCACAAATATGAATAAAAGATGAACGGGTGTACTAATGGGTGTAATATTAGACATATGAGAATACTGGTTGTTGAAGACAACGAAAAATTGGCCAAGTATACCAAGCAAATGCTTGAGGAGGAGGGGTATGCCATAGACGTGGCCCATGATGGTGAAACGGGCGAGAGAATGGCTCGCTCGGGTAGTTATGACCTGGTCTTTTTAGATATTATGTTGCCAAAAAAAGACGGTATTTCAGTTTGCAAAGACTTGCGGGAGGATAATGTTAACTTACCGATTATCATGATTACAGCGAAGGGCGAGGTTGATGATCGGATCGAGGGTTTGGATAGCGGAGCCGATGATTATCTCGTGAAGCCATTCGACATGAAAGAACTTTTGGCTCGAACCAGAGCTTTACTTCGTCGGCCCAAAGAGAAGCTGGCGGTCAAGCTTAATGTCCAAGATATTGTTCTCGACAATGGCAATCACAGTGTCTTAAAGGGGAACAAGGTTCTGGCCCTGACTCTCAAGGAATATTCGATTCTTGAATACTTGATGTTAAATGTCGGCCAAGTTGTGACTCGAGAGCAGTTACTTGAACATTGCTGGGATTTTGCTTACAGTGCTTTTAGTAACATTACCGACGTTTACATAAAGCAATTGCGAAAAAAGTTAGGGGACACAAATGAGAAATATATCAAAACAATTCGTGGAGTGGGTTATGCCTTCAAAAAATAGTGAGTTTAAGAGGGTGCTTATAACTCTCACTGCTTACTACACAATCGGGGTTGTAATAATCCTGATCGTTTTTAATTTTTTAGTCTACGGATTATTTTCAAACAGCCTTCAGCTCGATAGAAAAGAAGACAGTCAACAGTCGGAATCTTTAGATGATGACAACGAGGATGGTTTTTTCGATGAGCAAAATGAAAAAATTAAGGATGATTTGGCTGAAATACTTATAATTTCTGATCTAATTATTTTGTTCCTCGCTGTTTTTGTGGCGTACCTTTTCTCTAACCGTACCCTGCAACCGCTTGAAGAAACGTATAAAAAACAGACCCGTTTTGTGGCTGATGCCGCACATGAACTTAGGACTCCACTTTCTGTCATGCAGGCTGGTTCGGAGGTGATGCTAAGAAGTGATCGGTCGGTAGGTGAGTATACGAAGTTTATCGAGGAATCACTCGATGAAGTTAAGCGTCTAACAAAACTCTCAAATGATTTACTTTTTTTGGTTCGAAGTGATAAAAAACAACACAGATTGTTTGAGAAAGTAAATTTTTCGGAGATTTGTATGAAACAAATAGAAAATATCCAGTCTTATGCTCAAACAAAAAATATATCTTTACATAAATCAGTTGAGCAAGATGTACAGGTGTGGGGTCTGAAAGATGATCTAGTCCGTTTGATTGTTAACCTGCTTAAAAATGCCGTTGATTATAATAAAGAAAAGGGAGATGTAACTGTAAATTTAAAAGATACAAATCTTGGTGCCGTTCTAACCATTCAAGATACCGGTATTGGTATTAAAACAAAGGATATACCCCATATTTTCGATAGATTTTACAAAACTGATAATGCCAGAAAGCAAAATTCTTCAGGCACTGGTTTGGGATTGGCTATAGTCAAAGGTATCGTCGAGGAACATGAGGGTTTCATAAAAGTTAAAAGTCAGTTTGGGGAGGGTACAACTTTCGAGGTGATTTTACCTAGAACGTAAGCCCCTCGTCTATTCATCTGATTTTCATTTTGTTTCTGTATATTGGCGTGTATTACTAAAAACTAGTAATACATTATGTCTCAATATATTTGTTTAGATTGCGGTTGGATATATGACGAGGAGAAAGGATTCCCCGAAGGTGGGGTCGCACCTGGTACGAAATGGGAAGATCTCCCAATGGATTTTAAATGTGGAGAGTGTGAGGTTCGAAAGAGTGACACCCATATGTGGCAAAAATTAGATTAAATATTATGCTCAATGATTTCAAAAATGTCCTGATTACATTTGTCTTGGTTGCTCTAGTTTTTGTCGGCGGTTTTTTCTCATACCAGAAGAAAATTGAAACCGAGGATATGGGTGATTCTTACCGAAGCGAAATTCAAGCAAAGAACGAGGATTTAGAAAGTTTAAGGCAAGTTTTTGTCGCTCTTCAAGCTCAGTTGGCTGATCTGGAACAGCAAAAGACCGTCCAGGCTCTGGAGATCGACAGGCTGGCTAATCAGCTTGCCGTCGCAAGAAATCAACCGAAGGCACCGGTTCTGGTTGCTGTGCCACAAGTTCGGGTCCCAGCATCAGCATCAGCATCAGCACCAGCATCAGTACAGCCCGTGGTGGTAGTTTCGAAGCCAACCCCGAAGAAGGTTGTAGTTACAAAACCGAGTCGACGGTCTCGGGCCAGTTAATTACGAGAATCTAAATTTATAAAACATGAAATTTCTTACAAAATTAAAAAAAGGTTACATTGTGTTGGTCTTGGCGGTTTTGGTTTTTGGCAGTTTTGTGGCCTATGCAACGAGTGCAACGATCGGGGAGTCTTATGAAGTCATAGTTCAAGACGATTCGGGTCTGCCGAGTGATAAAGATTTTGTCGCTGGTGTTTTTGGTGGTGTGAGCGAATTGCCTGATAAGTCTTTGTTTTCTGATGATTTTTCTAATAGCAACCAATCCCAAGAAAGTTTTGTTGTTCAAGATTTGGTGACCACCGAAGTTGTGGTGGAGCGGAAAGATGGTGATGATGAGCGAATTATCAGAAGAGATGAACGTCAGTCCGACCGTCATGATGATGACAATGAAGAACGTGAGGATAGGGAAGAAAGAGAAGGTGATGACGATTAAACTATTTTGGCGGAGGAGGTGAGATTCGAACTCACGGGACCCTTGCGAGCCCTCTAGTTTTCAAGACTAGCGCATTCGACCACTCTGCCACTCCTCCCATTGGTCTTTCGCTTCACCACTATATCCCATAGCCATTTTAGAGTAAAATCAGGGCATGAAACCAATCCTCGGCATCGACTACGGCGCGAAGCGGGTCGGTTTGGCGCTTTCGGATGAGAGTCAGACGGTGGCCGTGCCTTTTTCTGTTTTGCCCAACGATCGCACGCTTTTCCGCGAGGTAAAAAGCATCGTTCTTTCGCGCGGGATTAGTCAGATAGTAATGGGCGATTCAAAAGATTTCCGCGGCAACGACAACGCCATAATGCCCGCCGCCCGAGCTTTCAAAGCCGAACTTGAGCGCGATCTCGGCGCGGCAATCGTGCCACCCGATGGCGTTTTAGTTTTTCTTGAACCAGAATTTATGACCACTATGCAAGCTGCTCGCGGGATACGAGATGGCCGCGCGAGTGATGAGGGTGATAGAGAAAGAGGTGGCACCGCCGGCGCTCGTCCGATGCTTGACGCTTCGGCGGCGGCCATTATTCTTCAAAGCTTTTTAGATCGACGAAAAAACGAGCGAAAATAAACGCGGGAAAACCGTCGCCAAAAACGCACGCGAGTAATGTATAATTAAGTTGCGATTAACTCGTAACAAAAATGAGCCGAAGCTTCTTCGATTTCTTTCCACCACCAAAGATTCTTGCGCCGTCGGTTGTCGGCCTCTCCATTTCCGATGACGCTATTCGTATTGTCGAATACCGCGATAAGCACGGCAAACTTTCTTTGAAAACATCGGCCGAGTATCCGCTTGCGAAGGGGATTGTGGTTGATGGAGCGGTGGCAGATCAAATTAAGCTCGTGGAAGCTTTGAAAAAGGTGGCGAAGGAGCAGAAAATAGAATCGTGCGTGCTCGCATTGCCGGAAGAAAAAGCTTTTGTGTATGTATCGACAGTAAAAATCCCGGCTGAACTCGGAAAAAATTTGGTCGCCGCAAAGCAAGATTTAAAAATCAGTCTTCGGTCTGTCGTCGAAGAAACTATTCCGCAAAACATTCCACTTTCTTCAAAAGAAGTCGTTTTCGATTTTGTTTTTGTGAGCATTGATCATAAAAATTTAAATGCAGAAGTGGTGGTATTTGTTTTTCCGCTTGTTGTCGCTAGTACATACACCGATTGCTTAATGCGCGCTGGTATATCGGCGGTGAGTTTTGAGACGGAGTCGCAAGCCATTGCTCGCTCTGTGGCACCGCACGATAAAAAAGGCACCCATGCCATTTTATATTTCATGGGTTACAAGGCAGTCATCGCTATTGTCTCCGACAACATCGTTCACTATGCATCTACCGTCACCCACGCCACTGGTGCAAACGAGCCTGTGGAGCTCGTGATGGTAAAAGATGAATTGTCCAAAGTGATTTCCTATTGGCATTCAAAAAGTGCGGTGGCGACGCGCGAGAAAAGCAAAATTCAGTCGGTTATTGTGGCCGGCAAGGTTGATGAGCTTCTAGATCTGCCAGATTATATTTCTAAAAATTTACAATTACCAAGCCACATGGCCGATGTTTGGCAGAATGCATTTTCGCTCAATGAAAAAGTGCCAGAAATTTCTTTCGATAAGTCTTTAGTTTTTGCCAGCGCATCTGGCTCTGCACTTTTGCCACTTCTGTCACTCCTGTCGCCAGCGACCAATCTTTTGCCACAAAATTATCAGAGTTCGCAAGAATCGAAGTACAGACTGCGCCTTGCTTCTGTTGTTTGTGGTTTTGTGTTTGGTCTGTCCGTCCTTTCACTCGTCTTTTTTGTTCCCGCATATGTTTTAACGAATGTCCGCGCCAACACTGTGTCTGCAGAAAATAAATCAGTTTTGGCAAATGGACCAACAGAAGAAAATGTTGCCGGAGCTCTCACTGCGCTTGCGGAGACCTCTGTTTTAGCGACGGAGATCAAGGCCAAGCTATCAAATTCGAATGTTTTTGAAACTCTTCGAGCCATTGAGTCTAAGCCGGGGACAGTAAAGGTCGACGAAATTTTATATACCAACAAATCTGACTCGGACATAAAAATTACCATTCTAGGCGTGGCGGCTACTCGCGATAGCCTCAAGACTTTTGCCGATTTTCTGTCTGTCTTGCCAGAGTTTGATAAAATTGATTTGCCAATTTCCAATTTTACAAAAGAGAGCAACATCGACTTTTCTCTAAATGCCGTTGTACGCCGTTCTTTGGAAACGGATCGGTCGAGTGCCCCAATAAACTAAAATGAAAATCGGCAAAACAACCAGCAGTTTTCTTTTTCTACTCGGTTTGGCCATCATCGGCCTCGGAGCAAATTATGCCGCTTTTGTTTTCATAAAGCGTGCCAACTTAAAAATTTCCGAGCAATCAAACATTGCTGAAATCTCTAAGGGTAGAGTTAGTGGTCTTTTCGGCCGCGAGAAGAATGATGTCCGAGCGCAAATCATCAAGCTTCATTCTCGTGTGCTAAGCGAAGATGGTGCCGTATCTTTTCTAGAGAGCATCGAAACCTATGCCAAAGATCACGAGGTAGAACTCAAAATTGATTCAGTAACCATCGATCCTCCAGTCGATCCGGCAAATCCAGGCCTCACCGAGACCCTCCGCTTAAGGCTAGAAGGTGAGGGCTCATGGCAAAATATAAACGAGCTAATTTTCTACCTCGAGCACTTGCCTTACAAATCTTCTTTCGAAAGCGTCGCTCTTTCGAAGCTCGAATCTTCGTGGCGTATTCGTGCCGAGCTCACCGTGTTGAAGGCTGGGCCAGTGCTAAAAGTATTTAACGAATTATGAAAACAGAACACCACTGGAAAATTTTAGTTTATATCTTTGGGTTGCTCTGCATTACCGTTATGGCTTTAAACCTTTATTTTATTTATAAGTTAAACAAGGGCGAACTCTTTCTCTCACTTTCCGAAAACAGCGACACTGAAATTTTGAATCAAAAAAGAGCAGTTCAAAAAGTAAACGAAGACTTTGAAAAAAAAGCTACCGAGCTCGCCGACTTCGTTTCCGCTCCGTCGGTTGCCGTCGACCCCTCTATATAATAGTATTGTGGCAACCTCCCGTAGCTCAATGGATAGAGCAGCGCTCTTCTAAGGCGTTGATGTGGGTTCGATTCCTGCCGGGAGGATACGAACGAAGTGAGTGTCCGACCAAGCTCGCGTAGCGAGCGGGCAGGAATCGAAGCCCGATTGAGCATTTTTTCGAGTCCGTAGGACGAAGAAAAAATCCAATCGGGGTACTGCTCCTGTAAGGAGCGATTCCTGCCGGGAGGATATTGCGCAAAGATGTAGTTTGAAAGTGACCGGAAATTTCTGCTGAAATTTCCTAGTCCTCGGCCTCTTCGGCCTGCGTAGTCACTTTCAAACTACATCTTTGCTTCATATTTAAAAACTCCCGGCGTGCGTGTTCGTCCACATTTGCGGCGTGCGGAGTTGGCGTGCGGAGTGTTAAAATTAAAATCTATGACACATAAAATATCATCGGCGGAGCGCGCAGACATTGCGCTTTTTATTACACGCTTAATTATTGGAGGCATTTTTATTTTTGCTGGTTGGGCAAAAATTTCAGAAATGACGAACACTGTCGCTATGTTTGGAACGATGGGCTTGGATCCGTTCATCGCATACTTGGTTTCTTACGGTGAATTGATCGCTGGAATTTTGGTTGTCGTCGGTCTTTTTACTCATTACGCTTCGGCTTTCTTGGGGATCGTTATGCTTTTCGCGATTTACTACACTTTTCCTATGGGTTTTCAAGGTTACAGCATGCCGCTTGCCGTTTTCGCTGGCCTCGTTGCGATCTTTGGTTGTGGAGCAGGGAAGTATAAGATGAATAGATAAATTAGTGGGCGTGGTGGTGAGAGTGGGCGTGCTGATGACCGGCATGTCCACTTTTTCCGTCCTTGTAATTTTTTAACAAATACACCGCGAGGAGAGTGGTGATCGGTACGGTGAGAATGAGGCCGATGCTACCCACCACAGTGCGAATTATTTCTGTGGCAAAAATTTCTTGATTAATGATGCTTGCAAAACCCGAATCGGATGTGGAGAAAAGCAGAAGGAGCGGAAGTGAAGCACCGGTGTAGGCGAGAGCTAGCGTGTTCACGAGCGCGCCAACGTGCTCTTTGCCCACGCGAACGGCTTTTTTGTAAATTTCTTTTTTTGAAAGATGAGACGCAGAGTGGTAAAGCTCGCTCACCACAGCCGCTTGAGTCACGGCAATATCGTCGAGCACGCCAAGCACGCCAATCATAATGCCACCGAGAAGTAGACCAGCGAAGTCGAGCGTGCCGCCGGTGTTGAAGTTTAAATAAACGGCTTCATCGGAGGCGAAACCACTCAAGCTCGCAAGGGTTACGCCAAGATAGGCGAGAATGCCCGTGAGAATGACCGCCAAAACTGTTCCCGAAAAAGCGACCGTCGATATTCTGTTGAAGCCGTGCGTAAAATAAATTGCCAGAAAAAGAATGACCGTAGCAATAGCGATGCTCGTGAGCACGGGTGGATAGCCACGCAGAAGACTCGGCACAAGTACATAGAGAATGACAAAAAGACTTCCGGCAAGACCAAGAAGTGAGCGCAAACCCTGTTTACCCGAAAAAATCAAAACGACGACGATAAAAATGCCGACGAATGCGAGCATTATACCTGTCCGATCGATTTCTCTCACCGCATACATTTCTCTGCCATCGAGACCACTCGTTGTGTGTTGAAGAAAAAATCTGTCGCCTTTTTCCAACACCAAAAAATCATTTTCAATTTCCACTCGCTCACCCTTCTCTGCACCCTCGAGTATTTCAGCGCGAATTGTCTGGTAAACACTCTGCACGTTGGTGCCCGGCACCGTTCTTTTTTCTTGCTCCAACACCTCCACCACTCTAGCCTTTACAATCTCAACCTTATCCTGTACGAGCTCGGCGGCGTGAACGGGAATAGGCGGATTTTGAGGTGAAAAAATAAGCGCACAAATAAAGACAAATGCGCAGACGAGAAAGAGAATTCTGTTTCGGTGAGTCATTTTGCAATTATACTACGAAAATTTCGGCGGTGTTAAACCTACTTGCAAGTCATTTGCATTTAGTTTATGATGCCGATATGAATGAAAATGGCAAAATGAAAGAAATTCTGAGAGTGAAGGGTTTTAGGGTAACATCTGCGCGTCTTGCTGTGCTTGAAACACTTTCCAAAAGTCGCGTGCCGCTCGACGTTGGGGCAATTTATAAAAAGTTTTCGAAAATCAAGAAGCTAAAAAAAATAAACGAAGCTACTGTATACAGAACGATCACTTCGCTCGAAGAGGGTGGAGTGCTCAAAAGGGTAGACCTTAGAAAAACTTCTTCATATTTCGAGCTCGCGGCCGCACGCCATCACCACCACATCGTCTGCATCAACTGCAATGATATAGAAGATTTTGAAAATCCAGAGGTCGAAAAAGCGTTAGGGCGAGTAGTCGGCCGGTCGGCGAAATTTAAAAGTGTACACGAGCACTCTCTGGAACTTTTCGGGCTTTGCAAGGTGTGCTCGTAATTTTATTCAGAAGAAATTATTTAAAACAAAAAATGGAAACAACGGTAACTACAGCAACAATATACCTTTACACATTCGGAAGCGTAATTTTAGTGAGCCTCATATCGCTCGTCGGTGTTTTTACGCTATCTCTCAAAGAAGAAATTCTCCGAAAATATATTTTTGTTTTTATTAGCATCGCTGTTGGCGCGCTTTTGGGCGACGCATTCATTCATCTCATTCCGGAAGCTTTGGAGGCTTCTTCAAATTCAACGCTCACAAGTATTTTGGTTATCGCTGGCGTGTTGGCATTTTTCATTATTGAAAAATTTCTGCATTGGCATCATCACGGTGAAGACAATCATGATCACGGCACACTGGCCGGAGCAGACGGCACTGCTGGCGCACCAGGTATTCATCCAGTAGGGAAGCTCGTTATTTTTTCCGATGCAGTTCACAATTTTCTCGACGGCATAATTATCGCCGCAAGCTTTATTGTGGGCATTCCGATCGGCATTGCTACAACCATCGCCGTTATTCTTCACGAAATTCCGCAAGAAGTGGGTGACTTTGCCGTGCTTCTTCACTCCGGCTACACAAAAAAGCGTGCATTGTGGCTCAATTTTCTTTCCGCTCTTTCGGCCATCTTGGGTGCCGCTTTTCTTTTTGCACTTGGCGACTTCGCCGAACTCTCCGCCGCGTGGCTTCTACCCATTGCCGCCGGTGGTTTCATCTACATCGCCGCTTCCGACCTCATTCCCGAACTTCACAAAACAAAAAAAGCCGAGCACTCTCTGCTCCAGCTCGTGGCGGTAGCGCTTGGCGTCTTGGCGATGGTCGCGCTGACGTTTTTGGAGTAGTAAAAAAGCCCGACCTATGTGTTCAGTCGAGCTTTCGTTTACACCTTGCGGCACAAACTTCTGTCTCCTTAGTGGTTTACACCGAGGGTTTCCGCATTTTCAACCACAGAGGATGGCTTAATTGTATTCCTTGTCTAACGGGCGTCAAGACGTTTCTTTGGTGTCGCTCTTGTTCCGTGGTCCGGACACCTGGGGTTGACTCCTGCGCGGACGCGAATAGTGCCAAAAGCCATTGTCACATGAGGACATATGCAATTGGGGCCAGATTTTCCGAGTCCTCCGCAGTGGGGACAGCCTGTGAAGCTGTGACCACTTGAATACCCTCTGCCACAAGCAGAGCACTGGAATGTCGGCATGATTTTCTCCTTGCTCGTTTGGCCTCTGTGTTTCTGTTTCTTATTCCAGAAAAATACTACACCCGTTCTTAGTTTTGTCTACTGTGCGCGCTGAGGGACTCGAACCCCCGACCTTCTCAGTGTAAATGAGTTGCTCTACCAACTGAGCTAAGCGCGCGTCAATTTACTATATATCACGAACTCGTTCTTATCAAATCATATATTTTTGAACCCCCGTGGTATACTTATATACAATACCACTATGAAGAATCTAGAAAAGCAAAAAGCAGTTGCTTTAAGGCAAAAAGGGGAGTCGGTTAAGCACATTGCCAAAACGCTAGGTGTCTCAAAGGGCAGTGTAAGTTTATGGGTGAGGAATGTTGAGTTAACACGGAAACAAATTGCCAAGCTAAAGGACAATAGTCACACTACTGTTTCCATTGAAAAAAGAAGGGTCGCAAGACTAAAAAACGAGAGCCAAAAACGCCAATTTTTTATCGACAGAGCAAAAAAAGATATCAAGAAAATATCTCGAAACGATCTAATGTTGATTGGCACAGCTCTCTATTGGGCGGAAGGTAGAAAACGAGGTAAGCGAATTTTGGGTTTTTCAAACAGTGATCCATCGATGATAAAAATCATGATGAAATTCTTCCGTACAATTTGCAAGGTAAAGGAAAATAGATTTAGAGGCCACATACACACGCATTCTCATCTAAACGCAAAAACCGCGGAAAAATTTTGGTCGGAAGTCTCGAAAATACCACTGGATCAATTTCATAAGACTTACTTTAAGCCAAGTAAATCTAGTGCTGGTAAGATGGATGGTCTTCCGTACGGAACTTTCGATATTTATGTTTATGATGTAGCCTTGTTCCTTAAGGTGCAAGGATGGACAGAAAAGATTAAAGAGCTGATTATAAGAAAATGAAAATCGACATCCTTCACGAAGACCCAAATTACATCATCATCAACAAGCCCGCTGGTTTGATGGTGCATGGCGACGGCCGCTCTAAGGGTGAGACATTGGTGGATTGGATTAAGAAAAACCGGCCAGAAATAGCCGAGGCAAATGTGGGTGAGCCAATAGAGCTTGCGAGTGAAGGCGGCGACGAGGATGGTGGTGAAGCTGGCGAAAAAATCGCGCGTGTGGAACGCCCCGGCATTGTACATCGTCTCGATCGCGACACTTCTGGTGCAATGGTGATTGCAAAAACGCCCGAAGCTTTTGCCGCACTCAAAGAACAATTTCAAAACAGGGAAGTGAAGAAGACGTATCATGCCGTCGTTGAGGGCAACTTGAAAGAAGATGATGGAATAATCGACAGACCAATCGGCCGCAGTGCGCGCGATTTTCGTCGTCGAGTTTCTGGGCGCGGTGCCAAAGGTGAACTTCTTGAAGCAATTACTCGCTGGCATGTGATGAAGCGCGGGAAGCTTGGCGATGTTGACGCGACTCTCGTAGAAGCCATTCCCAAAACCGGTCGCACACATCAGATTCGTGTGCATTTTAAGGCTATTCACCATCCAATAGTTGGTGACGCTATGTACAACCCGAGATTTTCAGCGGCACATATTGCTCGTGTTGCTCTTCATTCATACTCGATTGCTTTCACCGGTCTTAATGGCAAGAAAATTTCGGCTATCGCGGCGTATCCAGACGATTTCGCCGCTCTTGTCGCAGCGCTGTCGGGTTAGTTGCCACCCTCTCTACTATGTGCTAAATTGTGTCTCACTATGGATATGCATGGAATCACAGTCACTTCTGCCAATATGGACTTGCGCCGCAAGCTAGATCTTCGCGCGGGCGACACAGTAAAGGTCTCTCAGAAGATTCAAGAAAAAGGCAAAACTCGCCTCCAAGCTTTTGAGGGTCTTGTTTTGGCTGTAAAACACGGAAAAGAGGCCGGCTCGACTTTCACTGTTCGCAAAGTGGCGAGCGGCGTTGGTGTTGAGAAAATTTTTCCTCTCTATTCTCCAAATATCGACAAAATCGAAGTTGTAAAACGCTCAAAGGTTCGCCGTGCAAAGCTCTATCATATTCGCGAAAAGGCGGCTAAAGAAGTTCGTCGTCAGATGCGAAATGTACGCCTTGTAAAAGATGAACCAGCCGATGCGGTTGCAACAGAAGCTGTCGCTGTAGTTGCAGAACAAGTATAATAGTGTTGCGCGCGGGTGGTGTAACGGTAGCCACGTACGCTTGAGGTGCGTATGCCGAAAGGCGTGGAGGTTCAATTCCTCTCCCGCGCACCAGAAGTTAAATATTTCGATCTGCAAATTTATTGGCTGTTTTTATCTATTATTGATATGGTTTAGTGAGTGACAATGCCAGTAGCAGCTAGTCTGCAGTATTGTCGAAGTTTCTTGTTCCTTAACAAAGAGAGGGGGTCTCATATGAATTTGGCCACGATGAAGGTCATTCAGGGTGGAATGGGGGTCGCCATATCAGGTCCTCCACTCGCCAATCAGTGCTCCAGACACTCGCAAGTTCTCGGTACGGTTTCGGGTGTTGCCGCCGAACAGGTCATGGCCCGTGCGCTCCAACAAGGAGATGTCGGTGGACATTTCCGTCGAGCGCTTGCCCATTTCCCGTTCCAAGGAATGGCCGAACAGATCATCCACAGATACTTTGTCGAAGGTGGCGTTTCTCCTGGTCAGGAATTCAGGACAGTGCCAGTCTTCAATCTGCGGCCGAGCCAAGACCTGATTGCTCTTACTGTGGCAGCCAGTTTCGCTTTTGTTTGGTTGGCAAAAGAAGGCCACAACGGATCGGTGAGTGTGAATTATCTCGAGAAAATGCAGATTCCTCACATCTACGCGCTCACTGGAGCCATGCTCGCCGGCGTTGATTTCGTCACGATGGGGGCAGGCATCACGCTTCAGATCCCTGGAGTGCTCGATGCTCTTTCCAAAGGTGAGTCGCCGAGCTATCGGGTTTCTGTGGAAGGTAGTAAAGAGGGAAGCGAGACGATCAGTTTCGACCCTCAAACTTTCTTCCATCGTTCGAACGGGAATTTTCCCGAGATGATGCGGCCGGGTTTCTTGCCGATTGTTTCGACGGATGTTCTCGCTACACTCATGGCCAAGAAACTGCCAAAGGGTAGTATCCAAGGGTTTGTGATCGAAAAGCCGACCGCCGGTGGTCACAACGCACCGCCAAGGGGCGCGCTGGTGCTCGATAGCGAAGGTGAGCCGGTCTATGGTCCGCGTGATGAAGTGAATTTTGAGAAACTTCGCGCTCTCGGCATTCCATTTTGGATCGGTGGCTCGTTTGCATCACCCGAAGGCCTCACGCGAGCGCAGATGCTCGGTGCAGTTGGTATCCAGGTCGGTTCCATTTTCGCGCTCTGCGAAGATTCAGGCATGGACCCAATTTATCGCCGAGAGATTCGTCATCTTGGGTATCGTGGCGAACTCATCATCCGCACAGACCCAAAGGCATCGCCAACCGGTTTTCCCATCAAGGTCGTGCAGTTGAAAGGCACGCTGTCCGACTCGGCAGTCTATGCAGATCGACATCGCGTGTGTGATGTTTGCGAACTGCGCGTTGCGTACGAGAAGTCAGATGGCACAATCGGTTTCCGTTGTCCGAGTGAGCCAGTTGCTGACTATCTGAAAAAGGGCGGCAAGATTGCAGATACGGTGGATGCTCGCTGTATCTGCAATGGCCTGCTCGCCGCGGCCGGATTCGGTGGTCCAGACGAACTGCCGATCTTCACGCTCGGTGATGATGTCAGCTTCTTGCGCCATCTCATGGAAGACGAAAACGGTTCTTACAGAGCAGAAGATGCAATTCACTATCTTTTGCGGCCTGTGCAATCCGCGCAACCGCAACCCGTGTAAGATTCTCAGATTCTCAGCAGTGCGCCCCGAGTTTTGCTCGGGGCGCTTTTTTGTGCTAAATTTTAGGTCGAGTGTTCTTAACAAACAAAAAAGGAAGGAGGTGGCTAAATGAATGTCGACAAAAAATTTCTCGAGATTTCTCGGCGAAGAGAGGTGTGTCGTGATAGAAATCGTCACACACATCGGCGATGCAGATTGCTTTTGGGGACGGAAAATCAAACGCTCGAAAAGTTTGAAAAGTTCGAAGTGTCGGAGTTTTCGGCGCCCCACTCGCACTCAACCACTTCATTTCCTTCAGACTCTCCGATTTCTGTTTCTAGTTTCGTCGTCACCGCTTTCTGTGTGGGAATGAATGAATGACAAAGATGAATCCAACCGACCCCGCGTTTGTCACGCGGGTTTTTTTCTTTTTTCTAAGTTTTTTTAATTAATTTTATGGACTAAACAGCCGCTGATTGATAGACTGGCCGCAGGGCTCTTCGCCCTATGGTGGCTATAGTTTAGTGGTAAAACTCCGGTTTGTGGAACCGGTATCGAGAGTTCGATTCTCTCTAGTCACCCCCAGATGAATTTGTTAAAAACAATAAGAGAGTCGGATGTGTTTCCAGAAAACTTAGCCGCTCCGAAAGTTGAAAAATACAAAGAGCGTTTTGCTGCTAGGGCTGTCGTTTTCGATCAAGACGGAAATGTTGCACTTCTATATGTCTCAAAACACAATTATTATAAATTACCTGGCGGCGGAATTGAAAAGGAAGAAAACATTGTGGAGGCTTTAAAGAGGGAATGCTTGGAAGAGATTGGTTGCAATGTCGAGGTTAAAAATGAGATTGGCGAAATATTAGAATATAGAGACCAGCATAGTCTTAAACAAGTATCCTATTGTTACGTAGCTAACGTCGTTGGCCCAAAAGGTGAGCCACACTTTGAACAGGGTGAAATTGATGAAGGTTTCCAGATAGTTTGGGTGAGTCTGGATAAGGCGGTCGAGCTCATGAGGCAGAGCAGGTCTAATATTTATAATGGAAACTTCATTGTTATCAGGGACTTGGCTTTATTGGAGGTTGTCAGTGATAGAATGCAGACACTTGATTAGTTACTGCTAAGAATCTTGGTTCTAAAACAATCTATCCAGCGACCCCAAGTTTCTTATTTGGAGAGTGTTTCCGAATACGGCGTTTTTCTTGAGCCAAAAGTAAGGTTTTATTGGCAAGGAAATTTAACAATGGTTATATTGTGCACATTGGCTTGGATTCCAGAGCAACATAAAATTAATGAAAGAAATTAAAATTAGAAAAGCGATCCAGAAAGATTTGCCAGAAATTATGAGGGTAGAGAAGAACAGTTACTCACCCCAACTGCAAGCTTCTCGAGAGGTGTTGGGATTTCGTTTGAAGACTTTTGGAATATGGGTTGCTGAGGTCGATGGTGTGATTCGAGGATTTTTTACTTGTGTTCCAGCAGAGCTTTCTTGGCCAAATCCAAACATAAAAGAGATAATAAAAAATCGGAATCCAAAATACACACCCTGGTTTGAAATATATATTAAGGGAATAAAACCAAATACGTTATTTGTTACTTCTACAGCAGTGGAAACAGGTTGGCAAGAGAGAGGAATTGGGACAGCCCTTGTGAAATATAGTCTATCTCTTGCTAAAAAACTAAATCTCCAATATCGAGCATCAGCTTTAAGGTGTGAGTATTTAAAATTTTTCAAAAAGACAAAAAAGCCAATTAAGGTATTTGTCGACGAGGTGACGAAAGGCAATATCCAAGACCGATTTCTTGGGCTTTACCTAAAACTTGGCTTCACATTGGACCAACCTTTGCCCAACTATGAACCATACAAGGGTAGCAAAGATTTTAATATTTTTGCTTATAAGAAAGTAAAGTAGTTTGGCTTATATAATTTAACTTTTCTTTTTAACTTTCCATATAGTCTCAATCGCTAAATATACACAGAATATCAGACCTCTGGGGACCCCCGAAATTTATACTGGTATACTTTTAGTATGAAATTTCCAAAAGACATTCTCGTAATAGATTTTGAGGGAATAAGAGAACCTGTTCAGATTGGAGCCATACTTTTGGATAAAGAAACACTTCAGGAAAAAGATAGTTATTCTTCGTATATATTTGCTGACTTAAAAGGAGAAATGAAAAAGAAATCTGGTATTTCAGACAAAACTTTGATGGGGGCACCCAGCCAAGCAGAAGTTGGAAAGATGATTTTTGAAAAATTTGGAACAAATATTATGTTAGCCTCCTTTGTCGCTAATTCCGATGCCAAAAATTTTGAAAAAATATTAAATTCTGCTGGCCTAGATTTTAAAAGTTACGACTATCATATTCTAGATATTTGGCCTATTGCTTATGTTCATCTACTAAAACAAGGATATCAGGGGGGAATTGGGTCAGAAGAAATATTTCAAATGCTCGGCGCTAAGCCTCGTGAACTACACGATGCTTTAGAGGATTGCAGAATGACCGCTGAAGTATTAAGAAAGATTCTTTTGTAGTAGTTCTAAATCTGTCTATCCACCGACCCAGCGTTGTTTTTCTCGGAAATATCCATAGGCATCAATGACTTTCCAGTTCTAATCTGATATCTTTTTGATATGGAACAGAAGCTTGAATCTTATTTTAAGTCTCTTAATCTTGGAACAGTATCAGGTGTCACTGAATTGAAAGATGGGAACAGCAGCAATCATAACAATTATAAAGTTGTAACCTCACAAGGAATATTTGTTGCAAGAGTTACGAAACCCGGAGACTTGTTGGGGTATACGAATTTATCTGATGAGTACACGATTTTGAAACTTGTTGAAAGATACAACATTGGGCCGAAGGCTATCCATATTGATTTAGAAAATTTTGAGAACCCGATTCTCATTGAAGAATTTTTAGATGGCATTTCTTATCTCAAAATATCGACCGCAACCGAGGATATGTTGGAAAAAACAATTGATCTGCTTGTTGCGACTAGTAAGGTGGGTCTGGGTTTTGAGCAATTTCCTTTCAAGTTTACATATACAACTTTCCAAACAAATTTTAAGGTTTGGATGACGCGAATGGAGGAAATTAAAAAAACTCTTGGAGATGGGAATCAAATTTTGACTGATTTTAATTCAGTTATTGATTCAACCAAAGAAATTCTTATTAAAAAAGATGCGCTGTTAACAAGTGCTCCAAAAGAATTTATTTATAACGACATCCATCCTGGCAATTTGTTCTGGCTTCCAAGAGAGGGGAAAACAAAATTCATTGATTGGCAAAAAGTGAGTCTTGGGAATCCAGCCTTCATGATTTCTCTGTTCGCAAGACGATTTTTCGCTTATTTCTGGGGAATGGATGAAAAGGAGTTTGCTGCAAAGGTCATAAAGTCTTATCAGGATAAAAAGCAAGTTAGGGGTTTTGAGGAATTGTTTTACGCTTCAATGCTTGAACGGGCAGTCTCGGATATGATTTGGAGTGTTTGGGCAGATGTTAAAAAAGGTGTGGCTGTTAAAATTTCAAAGGCAGATGAGAGTCAATATTACAAAGAAGCGATAACTTTGATGTCTGGAATGTAGACAGTAGCGTCGTTCCTCTTCTCAAACCCAGTTCTAACATCCTCTACGACGGCACCCACGCTTTGGTATACTTTTTATAATATGTTTTCATTTACTCGCATTATTCTTTCTGAAACATATCAAGAAATCTATGGACGCGGTCTAGAATATTATAAAAAAGATAGATCAAAAATTCTGTCGACCACCAATAATTCATGCTCTGCAATTGTTAAAGGAACTGATACATATACTGTCCAGTTGGGCTTTAGAAAGATTGGTAGCCCAAAATACGACTGTTCATGTCAGTACATGGTGAGTCAAACCAGAAACAAAAACCCCTGTAAGCACATTATTGCTACTTCTTTAGCATGGGATGTGATGAGAAAAGTATCAATTCCAGATCAAGATAGTGTTGGAAGTCTTTCAATTGCTCCATCAGAAATTTCCCATAAAGATCTTCAAATTGCGTATGGAAATCCTCTACAAGCAGATCTAAAGGTTATTCGCATTGCTGCTGATGAACTTGGGACATGGTCAAGACCCCATGCACGTTTACCAGATATTCCAAAAGTTTGTAAGGAGAAAATTGTCAGTATGAGTGGGATAAAGAATGGTTTAGCAGAGATAAGATTGTGGTCACACAAAAGTACTTATGACTTGTATTTCTGTGCAGGTGAAATGGTTGCAGCATTTTGCGAGCTTGTTCGCTGGGCCAAATCTCATATTGTAGAGGTCGAGATAAATGAAAAAGTAGAGATAATTGAATTAATTACTCATTTTCACAAAGAGCTTATCTTCGAATTGATAGATGATAGTGAAGGACTCCATATATTTACTGAAGCACATGCTGACGATCTTATTGAAACTATCATGAAAGATTCAGAACAATTTACAGCTGCACAGCATACAAAATTAAGAAATATTAAAGCAATGATCACCGAGTATTAGTAATTGGGATCTGACCACTCTATTTTCAACTAGTAAATATAATAGCTAGCTTAAATACAATTTGACATATTTAAAGTAATCGCTTAAACTCTAAGTATAAAAATCCATAGGTAAAGTTAGTCTCATGTCCAAAAATATATTTAAGGCAGGAACATATAAGCAGCAGCTTGATTATAAAAGTTTCTCACCCAACTTTGTTAATTCAACGTACAAATGGAATGACCCTCAAGTGGATGTATTACTTGAGGACGCAACTCGTTACTTGGGCGAGCTAAATGCTTATTCTCGATTAGTTCCTGATGTTGATTTTTTTATTCGGATGCATATTTACAAAGAAGCAACAACTTCTAGTCGTATTGAAGGTACCAAGACAGACATGGATGAAGCGCTTCTCCCAGAAGAGGAAGTGAATCCTGAGCGTCGAGACGATTGGTCTGAAGTTCAGAATTACACAAAAGCAATGAACTATGCTATTTCTGAACTCGAGAAATTACCACTCTCGATGAGATTGCTGAAACAAACTCATAAGATTTTACTTACAGGTGTACGAGGAAAACATAAAATGCCTGGTGAAATTCGTACTAGTCAAAATTGGATTGGTGGTGCAACACTCAAAGACGCTGTTTTTATTCCACCTCATCCAACGGAGGTTCCAGACTTACTGGGTGACTTGGATAAATTTTTACACAATAAAAAGCTACAAATACCCAACCTTATAAGGGCTGCGATAAGTCACTACCAGTTCGAAACCATCCATCCGTTTTTAGACGGAAATGGAAGAATAGGACGACTTATGATTACTCTTTATTTGGTAAGTGAAGGAATACTTCAAAAACCAACTTTATATTTGTCAGATTTCTTTGAGAGACACAAGGGTCAGTATTATGATGCACTGACTCTTGTTAGAAGTTCCGATGACCTTGAGCATTGGATAAAGTTTTTTCTAGTTGGTGTTGCAGAAACAGCTCGAAACGGGAAAACTGCTTTTGAAAAGATTATTTCATTGCGTCAAAAATCTGAAGAAAAAATAATGACCTTGGGAAAGCGAGCTAAGGTAGGACAAGAACTTTTGCGTGTTTTATATACCCAGCCTGTCTTAAACGTACGCCAAATTCAAGACGCACTTAAAATTTCTGCTCCCTCTGCAAATTCGCTCGCAACAAGTTTTGAGAAGCTCGGTATTCTCAACGAAACTACTGGTTATAAAAGAAACCGCCTTTTTTCGTTTAGTGAATACATTAAGGTTTTTGAGAAGAAATAGTGTTTTTTGGCGTGGGGTAGAATACAGGGATGTAGATGGTAGTTTCGTTTCTACGCTCAAATATGGTTCGAACATCCTCTACGACGGCACCCCCAATAAAGAATATGCTATCCTCATATCGTGCGCTCTCATTTCTTCACATTAAAAAACTGGGTTAGTCGGCACGAGAAAAAACTCTCCTCACTCGCGCTTCTTTTGGGCTTCGTTCTTGATGCTCTGACTCTGCGTCGAATAGATAATCTGTATGAAAATGCTGTTTTTATTTTCTACTTTCTCATCATCGTATTCTCTATTGTTGCTATAAATTATATCGAAGCGGGGAAATATGAGAGGGAATGGGTCGGCCGAATGCATCCTTTTTTACTTCTTCTTGCACAGTTTGCGTTTGGTGGTCTGTTTAGTGGTTTTTCAATCTTTTATTTTCGAAGTGGGTCGCTTATATCGAGTTGGCCGTTCATCATCATTCTTTTTGCTCTGCTCATCGGCAATGAGCGTTTGCGCAAACAGTATGAGCGTCTCGTTTTGCAGATTTCGCTTTTATTTGTGGCTTTGTTTTTCTTCACCATCTTCGCTGTGCCGGTAATTTTAAATCGGATGGGAGCAATTGTTTTTATTTTGAGTGGGGTGGCCGCTCTAGTTTTGGTCACGGGGTTCGTCTATTTTCTTGGGCGTCTTGTGCCAGAACGAGTGGCGAAAAGCAAACGCCTTCTCGTCTATTCAATAACCTCTATTTTTCTTTTTGTTAATTTACTTTATTTTACAAATCTCATTCCACCCATTCCGCTTTCTTTGAAAAAAGCCGATGTCTATCATTCTGTTAGATATACCGGCAGTGAGTATTTTGCAAAAGAAGAAACGCAATCCAAGCTTTCGGCTCTGCAAATTTTCGAGAACATTCATATTAGAAAAGGGCAGTCGCTCTCTGTTTTTAGCGCGGTCTTTGCGCCGGACAACATCAGCACGACCGTCGTGCATAATTGGCGTCATTTCGATTCCAAAACCGGCCGATGGATTTCGATCAGTCGAATTCCTTATGAAGTGATTGGCGGAATTGATCGCGGTTATCGCGGCTACACCACAAAAGCAAACCTTGAAGAAGGTCTCTGGACAGTCAACATTGAAACCGCCCGTGGTCAAATCATCGGCCGAGTCAAATTTGAGGTGGTTTACGATGATCAACCTCATGAACTTGTGGAGAAGGTTCTTTAGGGTGGGGTAGAATACAGGAATGAAAATCATTCTCATCAACGGCCAAGGCGGAACAGGTAAAACTACACTATTATCACAGCAGGACTTACTAGAAACCAAGAGCAACTCGATGAGTTTTTGAAAACTTTGGACGTAAAAGCCGAAATTGTTTTTGTTTGGCTACGAGCAAACAAAGAAACTCGCGTCGCTCGCAGAAAAGCTCGAGGAAGAGACGGCGCAGACAGCGAAGAACATTTTGAATTTATGAATCAGATTTATCCCGATGTTGAAAGTTTCGATGTAAAAGAAGGAAAATATATTGATATAGATACTTCGGCAAAGTCGGTTCAGGAAATCGTTCGGGGAATAATTGAAACTTTGATATGAAAATCTATTTCGCCGGCAAAGTCTCTCCTGTCGACGGTGTGCAAGATTGGAGAAATGTTTGGGCAAATATTCTGGCTGAAAAGACGGGATTGCCGATTGTAAATCTCGATCCCACCAAGGCCGATGAAAATCTCGGCGAAGATTTAGACTTAGGGAATCCGGATCTTATTTTTGGAAGAGATTGTTATCTTATTAAAGAATCCGACGCTGTAATTATAAATCTCACTGATGATGTTGGAGTAGGCGCTTCACAAGAAATGATTATCGCGAAATATTTCGGCAAGCCACTTATTGCTGTTACAAAATTAAACGGTCGCTATTGGCGAGAGGAGAGAGTTGTTGATGGCAAATCTTATAAAAATTGGATCAATCCGTTTGTTTCTATTCCGTGCGATTTGGTTGTTGAACGTATAGAAGACAGCGTGGATTTTTTGATGCAAATTAAAAGTCAGAAAATTAAAGATATTTCTGTGATTGATAGCTCCACGGGCTATTATCAAGGCAGAAGAACCTAGTTTACAATTACTTGACAATTGAATATAGATTGGTTTACAATTGACTTTACAATGTTAATTAAGTTAACCAAGCAAAAGATATTAGACACAGCAAGGGAAAAAGGTCAGATCCGTACCAAGGAGCTGTCTGGTCTATTTGGCGTGTCGAGGCAGTATGTAAGTATGCTCATTGCCCAGCTTGTGGAAGGAAAACTACTCATAAGAATAGGATCAACAAAAAACGCTTTCTACATTCTTCCAGAATATGCAAAAATCCATCCGCATATTTTACCTAGCAAATTCTTTAAAAAACTCAAGAATTTGGAGCTGGAAGAACATAAAATTTTGGCAGAAATAGAAGAGAAACTCCCCCAGATTTCAGGGCTCAAAGAACATACTAAAAATATCTTTACTTTTGCGTTTTCGGAAATGTTGAATAATGCCATCGAACATTCTTTGTCGGAGAATATTTCTGTTGAAATTTCGCTCACCGATGGCGAGTTGTGGTTTATCGTGAATGATTCTGGAATCGGGGTATTTAGAAATGTAATGCAGAAGAAAAAATTAAGATCAGAACTTGAAGCGGTTCAAGATATTTTAAAGGGTAAAACAACCACAATTCCAAAGTCTCACAGCGGGCAAGGAATTTTCTTCACTTCTAAAGCGGCAGACGTATTCATCTTGGATAGTTTTGGTCAGCAAATGACGGTTAATAATAAAACCCACGATATTGCTGTGCGACGAGTCGGGGTAACCAAAAGAGGTACAAGAGTTATATTTAGAATTAAGGCCGATTCACATAAGCATTTGAGCGATGTTTTTAAAAAATATACCAATTTAAATGACGGAAGCGATTATGGCTTTGATAAAACTGAAATTCGCGTCAAGCTCTACACAGCTGGTGGCGTAAATATTTCGCGCTCTCAAGCAAGAAGGATTCTTCATGGTTTAGAAAAATTCAAAGTTATACTGTTTGATTTCGATAAGGTTCCAATGATTGGTCAGGCTTTTGCTGATGAGATATATAGAGTATTTAAAAATAAACATCCGGATATCGAATTGCAGGAAGTTCACATGAATGAAGCTGTTAAATTTATGATTGAACGTTCAAAGACTGACGCCGCCCGATCTTAAGAAAAAGTTTGTCAATTTGCTATATTTACTCCATGATTCTGGACATATTTCTCGGAGCTTTAATCGCAAAATTGGCCAGCATTTATTTTTCGGTACCACTTACTTCGTCCGTGATCATTGCCGGAGTCATATTCGTATTACTCCCAGATATCGATTTACTAAAAATTTTCTTTCAGAAAGAGGGAAGAGATGCTAGTCAAGATTTTACACATAGAGACATTTTTCATTACCCGCTTCCATATTTAATTTTAGGCACCGCTCTTGTCTGGTTTTTGGGCAGCCCACTTTGGGCTAGTATTTTTTTCTTTGCGTCGCTACTTCATTTTTTGCACGACAGCATTGGTATCGGTTGGGGTGTGAAATGGCTCTATCCATTTTCTAAAAACAGTTTTGCCTTTTTGTATCATTATGAAGCGCAGAGAAATAATCTGCCGAAAAAAATCATCTATATTTGGTCACCAGAAGAAGTCGAGAGACTTTCTCGAAACGGCGATAAAAATTGGGTAAAGAATATTTACTTTTCTTTTCATCCTTACTCCGTCGCAGAACATGTTATTACATTAATAATCGCTACCCTTCTTTTATTTGAGATGTAAATGGTTCTAGCTAAGAAAGGCTAGTTTACAATTGATCTTTTTAGGGGAAAGTATGTGTAATAAAAACACCCTCTTTCATTCATTGTAAGAAAAATTATTTTGTGCTAGTTTCTAACTGGAAAGTGAGGGCTCAAAGAAACAATCGACCAACAGGAGGTGTGCATGAGTGGCTTGGTCAGCGTTGAAGCGTGTCCTTTTTGGACCCCGGAAAGTGTGGCACAAGTCAGGAGCGCAACTTCTTTCAAGGAAGTTGCGGATGTGGCCTTGGGGATTTTGAGGGTCATGCCCCAGCCGATTTTCCAAGTGTGTGGCCCAATGTCTACCGGCGGCCTTGGTTGCCGAGAGAAAAATCTGGCAGTTTTCTTCGAGTGTGTCGAGGAGCTTCGGAATAGGGGGTTCAGCGTATTCGACCAGATTCCTCTTCAGCTCGGTTTCGACCGCTTGGTCGAGGAGTGGAAGAAGACAAACGAAGGTTACTGCGTGCCGATTTTGACGGCGGTCTACTGGCGGATCTTTCGTTCTGGTTTCGTGAAGACAGCTTTTTTCCTGCCAGATTGGCGCACTTCTTGGGGCACCAAATGGGAAAGACGTGTGGTTGTCCGCTGTGGACTCGATGTGTGCGAATTTCCGCCAGACTGGTACGAATCGGCGGTGGATAGGGTTGTTGGTTAAGATGTTGTTGTGATCGATTCCCAACCGTCACTCAACCGTCAGACACGAGTTTGGCGGTTTTCTTTTACTCCAATAGAGACTTCTGTATGTTACAATTTCCTTATGAAAGGCTTCGTTGCAAATATTGAAAAGCTAGCAACTGAAAACAAAAATTTTCGCCAAGTTTTATATACTGCAAAAAATAGCCAGCTTGTGCTCATGAGTCTGAAGCCGGGTGAAGAAATCGGCGAGGAAGTACATCAGCTCGACCAGTTTTTTCGTTGCGAGTCGGGAAGTGGTGCGGCAGTTTTAGACGGTGTGTCTAACGAGTTAACAGACGGTGTCGCAGTGGTAATTCCAGCTGGCACAAAACACAACATCATAAATTCCAGCAATGTGCCGATGAAGCTATACTCTATTTATTCGCCACCCAATCATCGTGATGGTGTGGTGCACAAAACCAAAGCCGAAGCTGAAAGCGACGAAGAGAGTTTTGGTGGAATGACGACGGAGTAAAATTTTACTTCGCTAAAACTCCACTCCCTGTCGACCAGCTACACCATGCGCAAAGGGGTGTTTTGTTTCTTTCATTTCGGTTACCAAGTCAGCCTTATCTATAAATTCCTGAGGGCAATCTCTGCCGGTCATGATTAAATGGTCCAAATTAACAATATTTGAATCAATAAAATCGGAAATGTTTTTTGACGAAAGTAAACCGAGTGAAAGTGCGTTGCAAATTTCATCAAGAATCAGAATGTTCCATTTTTTTTCACCCACTTCTTTTCCTGCATATTTCAAACCGTCCACCGCCGCCGCAATGTGAGTTTTTCGCGGCAGTTTATCATTACCAATTCCGACAAACCCCCTGCCTTTTCTGACAATTTTTAAGTTTGGCGAGAGTTTTTCTGCCGATTTGTGTTCGCCCGATTCCCACGGCCCCTTGATAAACTGAACCATCAGCACCTTACTACCATTGCCAATCGCTCTCAGAGCTTGGCCGAGCGCCGCGGTGGTTTTTCCCTTGCCATTGCCCGTGAAAATGATGATCATATTTTGATTTTTCGCCAGATTTTTACAACGCGATTTCACAAACGCCAGCTACGCAAGCCAATTCTTTTTTGACGTCTAGCTCGTCTGTTTTTTCATATGTAATTATTTTTGAATAATCAATGTGCTCGAGCCTTTTGGCTAGTTCCAAGTATTTCTTTTTGTCGATCGCTTCATATGGAGCAAGCTGATAAACATGATTGTCTCGCGGCAGAAATGAAAGTCCACCAACAATATTCCAATTTTTGTAAACCCAATTGGCCACCGCGATCCACTCATCTTCGCCAACCGACACGGTCACCGACGGATTATGCTCAGTATAATTTTCCTTCACTAATTTCCAATGCTCTAGCTGATCTAAAGCCGAGATGTCGTTTTTAAAGAGGGAACCCTCCGGAGCTTTGACCGGAAATTCGAGTACGAATGTGGTCGCATTCTCTTTCGATTGACCAACTTCTGGATGATATGGCACTCCTTGATCTTTCAGCATTTTGAAAAGCGAATCTGTGGTCGAAATTCTAACTCTCCGGATGTAATAAGGGGCATGACGCGGATGCATGCCGGAAGAGCAGTCTACCGTTTGAGAAAGTGTGCCCGATGGTTTTACGGCTGTGGCGCAAGTTGAAGGGTTGATGCCAAATTTTTTGGCATAAGTTTGATTAACCTTAACAACCTCTTTTCTTAGTTTTTCAAGAGTCTTAGCGTCTCTAACGGCGGGGCAATCCCATTGGCCGGTGATTGAAACACCAAGCAGAGCTTCTTTTTCGCATCGCTCTTTCCATTCTTTGGAAAGATATGGAAAATTGGTCAGACTGGCTTGATATGTGCCCAAAATCGTAGCGAGGCGAATTTTTCGGAGAAGTGATGCAATATCATCTTCTTTTCGAGCCACTACCTCTGATAGATTACAAAACTGTTTTGATTGTAAAATAATTTCGCCACAAGGATTTGTACCAATAGAGCCAATAATGTTTTGGCCAGTCGGGTCGAAGTAGCCCTCGTATTCTTTCAAAACTTTTATGCGTCGCTCGGGCAAAGTTTTTGCAAGTGAACCACGATTAAATATGCCGCGCTCTCCAGAGCCAGATTTCATGAGTGCGATCCATTCTTCCAAAAATTCAGCGTTTGAGGGTTTTTGATTGTAGACGACGGAATTATTGGCCAACATTCTTTGCGGCTCGGAAACATAAAACATACCCTTTTTGGCATCGCGAATTTCCGTGTCATCTAAATCCGAGAGGGAAATCATAGCGCTTCGTCGCACACCACCAGACACAACACAATCACCAATCATGCAGATAATGTCATGAACATCGATATTACGAAGCCTCCTACCTTGCCGAGCTAATATTTTTTCTCGAGTAAACGAAAGCAGTCTTTTGAGTGGCTCTGGTCCGGAAGCTTTGCCACCCATAGTTTTAAGGCGTGTACCAGCTGGTCGAAGTTGTGAGAAGTCAAAATCAATATCATTGCCCTCGGCCCAAATATTTGTGCCAAGTGTCAGTGCGTCTGCCCAGCCCTCTTTACTATCTGGAATAATGTGAGTCGAGAGGCGTTTACCGGTCTGTCTTTTAATTTGCGGAAATTTTTGTACATTCTGACTCTCAACCGACCAGCCGGCTCCCGCGCCACACATCGAGACATACATAATTTCCGCGAGATCTTGAAAACATTCTGGTGCGATGTATGAACAATTGTAAGCACAGACGCTAGTTTTGCGCGCCGGTAAACCAGCAAATTGCAGGAGCCTCATTGACGGCATGGCTCCTTGATTTAAAATGCCGTTTCGGATTTCTTCATACTCTGATTCTTTGAGTTTGTTGTCGAGATTTTCTTTCATGAAAGAAATGTATCGATCGACAGTCTCAATCCATGTTTCGCGACGATTTTCTTCGGTAATCCAGCGTGAATAAGTTCGATAATAGACAAATTCGCCAAGTGAATTTTTGAAATATTTCTTACTGTCCTCCGCCAATTTCTTCACTTTTGGTGAAATTTGAAGTCCTTGCGCTCGAATCTCAGCTCTTTTTTTTCGATAGAGAATATACGACTTTGCGGTCTTTACGTATTCGCTTAAGATGAGCTCTTTTTCTACACTGTCTTGTACGCCTTCTACTGTTGGAACAAAATTTTTGTATTTTTTAGTGATGCGTACGACATCAGCATAAACTTTATTGGCCACGAGCTCGGCTTCTTTGAGAGAGCCCTCATCGGAGGCGAGCATAGCTTTGTGAATCGCTGAAATTATTTTCTCGACAGTGAATGGCATAACCTGCCCATCTCTTTTCTGAATATTTTTTACGATTGGTTCAGCGGCGGCGGTCTTGATGACAGATTTCTTTTTTGATGTCATGGAATAAATAAAGAGAAAATAATTTAGTTAAGTAGTTAATTTACTACGAAATTAGTATAACAAATTTGAACTATCTTTGTGAACTGTTATAATCGATCTATTCTTATATTAGTTTCGAAATTATGAAATCACGCACAATTTTACGACCACCCCCACGCGTTTCTTCCCCTTTTTCACCCCTACCACAAGAGGCATACAACAAAAACGCCAATATCTACAAGATTTTGGCCAATTCTAAGCGTTTGGAGGTGCTAAATATTCTCAAAAAAAGGGAAGTGGGCGTTGATCAGCTCTTAAAAATCACCAAGCTCTCAAAAGCTAATCTTTCCCAACATCTAGCCTTGCTTCGACATAGTGGTTTGGTTCAGACTCGTCGCAATGGCCTAAATATCTTTTATAGAATTGTTGACCCAAGAATCGTTGAGCCCTGCAAAATTCTTCACAAACTTCGCCATAGACATCTTGTGGTTTAGGTAGTTTAGTAGTTTATAAACATTGCAATTATAAATGGTGGGGTCTAAAATTACCTTATTGTTATTTGTCGAGCGCAAGCTCGAATCTGCGAATTTAAATTTAAATCCAAATTTAGATTTAATGGGTGGGTTGGAAGCGAGGTGAAATTCCTCCGCTGTGCCGCAACGGTGAAGCCCTAATTTTTCATATGGAATTAGAGGGGATAAGTCCGGTCAGCAAATAACATTTGTCCCGAGCAGGATAATTTTTATGCGTCAAAGATCAGCTTATCTTTTCGTAATTTTTTCAATCATCTTTTTGGGTATTTTGATGTTGTTGGTTGTGAAAGCGCCATTTAAGAATGAGATTCAAGTTGAAAGCGAAGTAGAGATCAAGAGTCAAATACCCGTCACTTTTTTAGTTGGTGACGCGAGTCATCAGATTTCTGTACCAGTCGGCTCCTCGGTGTACGACGCTATGAATAATGTCGCTTCGACAACCTCTTTCCGTTTTGTGGCCAAGCACTTTTCAGGTCTTGGTTATTTTATTGAACAAATTAATGGAGTAAAAAATGTCAACGGCGCATTCTGGACTCTTTATATTAACGGTATTTATTCAACAGTCGGCGCTTCAGAATATCGATTGAAGGATGGAGATCTGGTTGAGTGGAAATTTGAAAAGAAATAAAAATGAAAAAAAATAAACCATTAATCTTAGTTTTTCTTATTATCGTCGTCGCAGTTTTTTTGACACCCTACAATTTTGTATTTGCCGACGATATCGTGTCTGTTCATCTTGATGTAGAGTTCGCTACCTCCACGCTTTTTGCCGGCACGATTTTAGTTTCGGCCTGCGCCCCGTCTACCACAACCACTTCGGGCGCTTCAAGCACGCCAATGTTTAGTGGATATTGCGCTGTTCTGCAGTCTGGGCTCGAAAGCACATGGTCATCTTTTGGTGATGCTCAATTTTTGGAAAGTGTAAGCGGCATAACCAATGATTATCAAAATAATTTGTATTGGGGCTGGTTTTCAAATCTAGAGTACGGCCAAACTTCGCTCGACCAGCACATTTTGACTCCGAACGAAAATTTACTCGTAACACTTGGCAGAATGCCTTTAAAAATCGCCGTATCCACCACGACCCCCAATGTTGGTGCTACAACCACAGTGTCAGTATTTCAGTTTGGTTTCGATGGTGCATGGAATGGAATTTGGTCTGGGGCAGGATCAAGTAATGTAAATATTACTCTCGAAACATACCCGACCGATAGCGAAGGAAATTATGATATTTTTGTGAGTTCTAGTACGCCGTTTTCTGTTTTTGCCACCAAAAATGGGTTTGTAAACAGCAATGTAATTACAGTCACTCCAATAATAAATGCTTCCACAACAGCCACCCTCCCAGAGAATCCTTCTGGAGGAAGTAACGATTCAGATGAAAACGATGATTCCAGTGGAAGTGATAATTCCAATCAAAATTCTTGCAATTTTAATCTTAATGAGGCGATTCGGTTTTTAGAAGCGACACAAAAATCAGACGGCTCGTTTGGTTCAAGTCTTTACACTGATTGGGTAGCCGTCGCTCTTTCTTTGAGATCACAAAGTTCTAGCCGTGATGGATTAGTTTCTTATTTAAAAAGTTCAGACAATGGATTTTCAAATGTCACCGACTATGAGCGTCGCGCCATGGCACTTATGGCTTTTAAAATCAATCCCTATAGCGGCACTTCTGTAAATTATATCCAAAAAATCCTAGATCAGTTTGACGGTACGCAGGTTGGTAGGTTGTCACTCGTGAACGATGATATATTTGCGATTTTTCCGTTGATTAAAGCAGGCTATTCTGCAAATGATCCGATTATTCAAAAAATTGCCGCGTTTATAGTTTCAAAACAAAAAAGTGATGGTTCGTGGGAGGGAAGTGTCGATCTAACTTCCGCTTCAATACAAGCTCTTGTCTCTGTCCGTTTACTCGATGGGGTCAATCAGAGTGTTGATAAGGCTCGAAATTTTCTTGTCACACACCAGCAAACTGATGGTGGTTTTGGTTCGAGTTTTTCGACGAGTTGGGCGATTCAGGCAATCGTGGCAATGGGGGAGTCGAGTTCGGATTGGATAAAAAATGAGAATAGTCCACAAGACGCACTTTGCTCATCGCAACAAAATGATGGAGGATTAGAGCCGGTCACAACAGACGACTCCACAAGAGTTTGGGCAACTGCGTATGCGATTCCGTCCGCCCTCAACAAATCTTGGTCAATGATTCTTTCTTCTTTTTCCAAACCGCGACAAACCGTTTTGCCAGCACCAAGAACACCGCATTTACCCGAAAATAGTTTGCCGATTGCCGAGTTGTTGGTCGAAGGCGATGAAAATCCAGAAAATTCAGAAAATCCAGCAATTTCAGCCACGTCCACTACATCTTCCACGACAGTTTATTCCATAAAATCTGTCGCAGATCCTATTGCGGAATTTGTTGAAGATGTGACTTCAAATAAAAACATCGACCAATCGCAAACACAAATTCGAGACTCATCACAATTAGCCGCTGTCGCAACAGGTGGTTATCCGGTGTCGTCTAAAATTGCAACGGTTTTTGCAATTGGTCTGTTGATATTATTAACTGTCGCCTTCTTTTTTAAATTTAAATATGTCTAAAAAAGAATTAATTTTTGTTTCTCTGGCAATCATTTCTGTAGGCATAGCCAGTAGACTTTTGCCACACCCGTGGAACACCACACCCGTTACAGCCATCGCCATTTTCTCCTCAGCCTATCTCGGCTTTCGTTATTCGTTCGCCATTTTTTTAGCAATTATGTTTGTAACCGACATATTTTTAGGTTTCTATCAGTGGCAAATTATGCTGGCTGTTTATGGTAGTTTTGCCACGGCGGCACTCATTGGTCTATTTTTAAGAAAAAAGAAAACCGTAGGCCTGATTTTGGTGAGCGCTCTAAGCTCGTCGGTTCTATTTTTTCTAATTACAAATTGGGCTGTGTGGCAATTTGGCACAATGTACGAACACTCACTCACCGGTCTTTTTCAATCGTATTTTATGGCACTTCCTTTTTTCAGAAATTCTCTCTTGGGCGATATTTTCTACACCAGTTTATTATTCGGCGTGTTTGAAGTTTCTCGTTCTTTTGTTGTAAACAGATTCGAATTGCTTTCAGCTGGTGACAAGAAGTACAATCATACTAGTTATTGATTCATTAGTTTATAAACTTATTAACTTATCAACTTATTTATGACAAACGAAAAGAAAATAGAATGGATTTTGCGAATCGGTGTTGCCGGTGAATTTTTAGGCCACGGTATTTTTGCCATTCAAGGTCAGAAGGATTGGATAGGGTGGATGCAACAACTTACAGGATTTGACGCTCCAACTTCCGCAACTCTTATGTTGGTGGTGGGCATTATGGATGTTCTTATGGCCGCGTTGGTTTTGTGGAAACCAATTCGTCCGCTTTTGCTCTGGATGGCGTTTTGGGGTTTTTGGACAGCGCTTGTCCGTCCACTTGTTGGCAAAGAAATTTGGGATTTTGTTGAGAGATTTGCCAATTGGGCCGCACCGCTCGCATTGTATTACTTGGTAAAGAACAAAAATTAGGTAACGATTCCAGGTCTTGTCCTCGACGATAAAAACACTCTTCACAGGAGGGTGTTTTTTGGCTAGCCGACTTGACATCAAATACCCCTAGGGGGTATGATGTAGATAATTAAAAAATTGAATAATTAAGTTCTGGTGAAAATGAACAAAGAAAAACAAAAATTAATTCGTCGTCTTAAGATCGCCGAAGGACAAATACGTGGGCTTCAAGAAATGCTCGCAAAAAATGCTTATTGCATTGATGTCATTACCCAGACATCAGCGGTAAAGCAAGCTCTTTCTGGTATTGAAGACGCTCTTATGGAAAATCATTTGAGTACTTGTGTTGTGCATCAAATGCAAAAAGGCAAACAGAGTAAAGCTGTGGGTGAGATATTAAAAGTCTATCGGCTTAAGCGCAAATAAAAATTCTAAATCCACCGCTACTTAATATATGTATACAAAAATCTACAAAATAAAAGGCATGCATTGCGCATCTTGCGCCAGTATCATTGAAAAAGAATTCAAAAAAACCGACGGTGTTCAGTCTGCTGAAGTAAATTATGGAACAGAGGCGGTAAAAATCACATTTGATGAGTCAAAAACAAATCCCGAGCATCTTTCGCAAAAAATAGAAAAGCTTGGGTATTTTCTTATGTCGGCAGACGAGCATGCGGAGCATCTTGGGCTCAATCAATCCAAAAAAGAAAAACTCGCGGAAGTGGCGGACATGCGCTCAAAAGTCATATCGGCAATTCCACTCGCCATCCTCAGCGTTTTTGTCATGGGTTGGGATATTCTCGCCCAATATAATGCGGTTCCTGAAATGAGTTTTGTAGTGGAAGAATTTTTTCACCACCTCTTGCCGCTCATGGCAACCTACATACTTTTTGTGGTTGGTAAGCCCTATCTTTTAGGATTTTATCGGTTTCTCCGCTATGGCAAAGCTAATATGGACACTCTGATTGGGATAGGCACAGTAGCCGCGTATCTCTACAGTTTCGCAGTCACCGCATTTGAAGATGTTTTGAAGCCATTTATAAATGTCGAGTACACATATTACGATGTGACGATTATCGTCATTACTTTTATTGCACTCGGAAAATATCTTGAGGCTCGTTCGAAAATAAAAACTGGCGACGCCATCGAAAAACTTTTAAATCTTCAAGCAAAAACCGCGCTCGTCATTAGAGACGGCAAAGAAATAGAGATTTCTGTGAATGATGTGAAGCATGGCGACCACATCATTATAAAACCGGGGGCAAAAATTCCAGTTGATGGAATTATCGTTGAGGGTTCGTCTTTCGTGGATATGTCTATGGTTACTGGTGAGCCGATGCCGGTTCAGAAAAAAGTTGGCGACGGTGTGGTCGCAGGAACGATAAACACTAGTGGCTCGTTTACATTTAAAGCCACTAAAGTTGGATCAGAAACCCTTTTGGCGCAGATTATTAAAATGGTCGAGAGTGCGCAGGGGAGCAAAGCGCCAATTCAAGCTCTGGCAGATAAAATATCGAGCGTCTTTGTACCGATTGTGCTCGTCATTGCTTTTCTTAGTTTTGGCGGGTGGCTGATTTTTGGCACTGGTCCGCTCGGATTTTCTCAAGCTCTTTCTTTTGGTCTCGTTTCGTTTGTCAGTATTCTAGTCATCGCTTGTCCGTGTGCTCTTGGCTTGGCTACACCAACGGCGATCATTGTGGGAGTTGGTAAGGGTGCGCGTGAAGGCATTTTAATTAAAGATGCAGCCACCCTCGAAAAATTACACAAAGTTGATACGGTAATTGTAGATAAAACCGGCACTATCACTATTGGCAAGCCAACACTCGTCGATATTGTTAATCTTTCCAATCTAAAAGACAACGAACTCGTTTCTATCATTGCCACGCTTGAGAAAAAGTCCGAACACCCGATTGCTCACGCGATTGCAAATTATGCCCAAGAAAAAAACATTTCACTTTTAGAAGTTTCCAATTTTCAGAATATTCAAGGTAAGGGAATCAAAGGTTCAGTCAATGGCGGAGAATATTTTGCGGGCAATGTGAAACTCATCAAAGATTTGAGCGTAGCATTTGATGTTTCAAAAATTGAACAATTTACCGCGCAGGGTAAAACACCGGTCATCTTAGCATCGAAAGAAAAAGTTTTTGGTTTTGTGATGGTGGCTGATGAGATAAAACCAGAGTCGAAGCAAGCTGTGGCCGACCTTCATAAGCTTGGCATTAAAGTCGTGATGCTTACGGGCGATGACGAGAAAGCTGCAAAGCATATGGCGTCGCTTGTTGGTATTGATGATGTTGTGGCTCATGTTTTGCCACAAGATAAGCTCGAGAAAATAAAAACGCTTCAATCACAAGGTCGAGTCGTGGCTATGGCGGGCGATGGGGTAAATGATGCACCTGCTCTTGCTCAGGCCGATGTGGGTATTGCTATGGGCACTGGCACCGATGTGGCTATTGAGTCGGCCGGTATTACACTTCTTGGTGGCGATATTTCAAAGCTTGTGAAAGCAATCAGGCTTTCTAAAATGACCATGCGGGGCATCAAACAAAATCTTTTCTGGGCATTTATATACAATATTGTTGGTATACCGCTAGCGGCTGGAGTTTTCTTCCCAATTTTCGGATGGTTGCTTAATCCGGTTTTTGCGGGACTGGCCATGGCATTCTCGAGTGTCTCGGTGGTGTCGAATTCACTCCGAATTAAAGCTAGAAAAATATAAACATGACTGCTCAAAAACAAAAATACATTTTCCATGTCCACGGTATGCATTGCAATGCCTGTGTGCTTATAACCGAAAACGAATTAAAAGATTTGCCAAATGTTATTCACGCCAAATCAAGTCTTAAAAATCATTCGGTTGAAATTGTTGGCGACTTTGGGGATAAAACCCTAGAACAAATTGCCGAAGAGCTCACAATACCACTTAAAGTTCACGGCTACAGCGTTTCGATGGAAAAGCAGAATCATGCGGCGAAATGGTCAGATTTTAAATTTGCCGTACCAATCGCTCTCGGTTTCGCGTTTTTGTTTGTGCTTTTACAAAAGCTTGGAATTGTAAATTTGGTGAGTGCCGGTAGCGTGACTTACGGTACGGCGTTTGTAATTGGCGTTATTGCTTCGCTTTCAACTTGCATGGCCGTGGTTGGCGGTTTGGTTCTTTCAATGTCCGCGACATTTGCTAAAGAAGGGGCAACCAAATCAGATCGTGTAAGGCCACAGCTTATGTTTCATAGCGGTCGGATTGTTTCATTCTTTATTCTTGGTGGAGTAATCGGTGCAATCGGTTCGGCGTTTACTCTAAATACTTCAGCCACATTCATACTTAGTTTGATCATCGGCATCGTGATGCTTATTCTCGGTATCAATCTTTTAGATACATTTCATTTTGCAAAAAGATTTCAACCGTCAATGCCAAAGTTCATCGCTAAACATGCCCACGGTGTTTCTAAGTTCAATCACACACTTACACCATTGCTTGTGGGCGTTGCCACTTTCTTTCTGCCGTGCGGATTTACCCAATCAATGCAACTCTACACTCTCTCTACAGGAAGTTTTTTAAATGGTGGTCTTACCATGCTTGCGTTCGCTCTCGGCACTTTTCCGGCCCTTGCTATTCTAAGTTTTAGTTCATTCAGTATAAAAAATAGCTCGAAATCAGGAATTTTCTTCAAAAGCGCTGGTCTTGTGGTGATAATGTTTGCGCTGTTTAATCTTATAAATAGCTTGGTGGTAATCGGTTTGATACCCCCAATCTTTAATTTTTAGTATAATGTGGTTTAACCTGTTTTTATGAAAACAACCATCTTTTCAATTATTGTCGCAGTCATATTTATCGGAGGAGCTTTTGCTTTAGCAAAAAGCGGCGGTGGAGGCAACGGCCGCGACCAATTTTCAAGCGCCAACAATGTTACTGTCGTTGATGGTCAGCAGATTATCGAGATTAGAGCCAAAGGTGGCTATTTACCGCGAAAAAGTGTAGCAAAAGCTGGTATGCCAACTATCTTGCGATTCGACACAAGTGGGACATTCGATTGCTCGTCATCCGTCCGGATTCCAAGTATGAACATAAGTAAAATACTTCCACAAACAGGCTCAACCGATATAGACATCGGCAGTCCTAAGCTCGCCACCCTTCAAGGAACCTGTGGTATGGGCATGTATCCATTTGAGATAGAATTTCAAGGCTAATTTTTAGAAATGTTATAATTCGAATATATGAAAAAAATAACCAGTCAATTTTTTATTCCATTTTTTGTATTTTCGTCAATTTTTGCTGTCGCTTTTGCCGTCAATTTTGCCAATTTCACCGCGCCAACCGCTCACGCCGCCCCGATCCTAAATTTTGGCGAAAATGTGACGATCGAAAAGGGTAGGGCTCTAGCCGACGATGTATATTTTGGTGCTAGCACCGTAATAATGAATGGCGCTCTTTCAGGCGATTTGTTTGGCGTGGGCGGTGATGTCATTCTCGATGGCACTATTAGTGGCGACGTGGCTGCGGCTGGTGGCTCTGTAGTAATGAGCGGTTCTGTGGCCGACGATCTTCGCGCGGCTGGCGGCAGTCTAAAAATTATAGGCTCTGTGGGCGACGATGCCTTTTTGGCCGGTGGTGACGTCTCAATCATTTCCGGTGCCACTGTCGGTGGTGATGCGGTCATCGCTGGTGGGCGAGTGGAGATAAACGGTACAGTAAATGGCACGGTAAGAATTTTCGCCGGTGAAGTTTTGATCAACGGCACCGTTGGCAATCTAAGTATTGACGCCGAGAATGTGGTGGTCGGTGAAAATGCAAAAATAAACGGCGCACTAAACTATTCTTCAAAAAAAGAAGCTGAGATTCACAGTGGGGCGCAAATTTCCGGTGCGGTCACTTTTTCTGAATTGAAATATTCTAAAGACGGTCGCAATAAAAATTTCGCCGCTCATCTTTCAGCCGGTTTGCTAATGAAATTCATTTCTTTGTTTGTTATCGCTCTCGTATTGCAATGGGCTTTTGGTCGCATGGCTACGGAAATTGTGGAAAATTCTATTTCAGGTAGATGGAAAAACATGGGTCGCGGTTTCTTGGCCCTAGTCGTCACTCCTATCGCCGCCTTCTTGATTTGCCTCACAATAATCGGCATACCGCTCAGTTTTATCTTAATGTTTTCTTATGTTGCTCTGCTCATTTTCTCCTGCTCATTCTTGGCTGTATTTTTCGGCGGTTTTATTTGGAAATATTTCAAAAAGTCGCAGGATGTGATGCTTAATTGGCAGACGGCTCTCGTCGGTTCGTTCACTGTCGTTATTCTATGGCTCATTCCGGTCATCGGCTGGCTTGTTATCTTCCTATCGTTCCTGATCATCCTCGGCACGCTCGTGAAAATGAAAATGGATTATATCGGCGAAGCTCGCTAAATTTATGAAAAACAATTTATTAAAAATAGGCGCTCTCACTCTGGTTTCAGTTGCGGTTTTTTCTGTCGCGTTTGCACCAGACAAATCTGTTTCCGCCCAAACCAATTCTTCGATTACTTCAGCTTGTGGTTTCTCCCGCGATCTTTATCTTGGTTCAACGGGTGAAGATGTGCGCTGTTTGCAAAGATTTTTAAATTCGCAAGGCTTCACGGTGGTGGGCAGTGGTCCGGGCTCGGCTGGCAATGAAAGCACATATTTCGGCGAACGCACTCGCGACGCCCTCATTCGCTGGCAGTCTGTAAACCGTCTTTCTACAACGGGCTCGATAAGTTTTTCTTCCGGCAACTCTTCCGGCAATTCTTCTAGTGGTTCATACAATAGCCGAGACGAAAAAGGAGCTCTCGACTCAATCGCTGACGCACGCGATCTTCTAGATGATGTTGAAAATTCTATAGACGATGCTTGGGGCGACAGCGATGATGAAGATCAGATTCAAGACGCTGAAAATTTTCTTTTTGACGGCCTGATTGATTTGTTCGACGCCTACGAATCACTCGTTGATAAAGATTACAGCGGAGCAATTGATAGAGCAGAAGACGCTCAAAATTCATTCGAAGACGCGATAGACGAGGTTGATGGTAGGAGTAGTAATCGAAGTAGTCGAAATGATAACGATAGAGACGACGCCGAAAACCGCCTAGAAGACGCCGAAAATAAGCTGGACGATGCTTGGGATGCATATTATGACGATGATTATGATGAGGCAATAGACTTGGCGGATGATGCGGAAAATTTGGCCGACGACGCTGTGGATGAGTTGTAGACAAACTACTCGGTGACAAATTTAAATAGGGTATAATGTTAGGATATGAAAAATATTAAAATATTAGGCGTATTTGTAGTGGTATTTTTGTTTTGTTTTGGTTTGGCAGTGCCCGCATCTGTTCCTGTGTCTGCAGAAACATCCACAGTCGCAGATTCTTCTTCGTCGGCAAAAATAGAAGAGTTACTGCAATTAATAGCCAAGCTTCAAGCTCAAGTAAAGACTCTGTCGACCTCGGCCCCTAACGCTGCTTTGTCGAGCAATCTCGATAGTTTTACAAAATCGCGCATTGAGTTTAAGCAAGAATTGAAAGAAAATTCTCAAAATGAAGATGTCCGCATACTTCAGAAATTTCTTGCTACAGACAAAACAATATACCCCGAAGGTCTGGCGACTGGTTTTTTTGGCCCCCGCACAAAAGAAGCCTTGAAAAAATTTCAGAATAAATTCAAACTCGAAACTACAGGCGATTTTAATCTCGGAACAAAAGAATTAATCAATAAAATTCTCCAAGCACAAGGAGTTGGAAAAGAAATCCCCCCTGGTCTTCTTATCGCCCCTGGTCTTAGAGATGGTAAATTTGAATATAAATTAGAGCTGAAAAATGGTGATGGACGCATGGATCTTAAAAATGAATCAAAGTTAGAAATCGAAGTCGAAAGTAAACACGGTAATGTCTCTAAAGTAAAAGTAAAAGATGAACGAAGAGATAAAATTGCGCGCTTCAAAACAGAAAGAGTTTTTCGTTTAGATATTAATGGTAGTGATAGAGAAAACATAATTAAAGAGATCGCTAAAAGACTCGGGTTGAGTGAGGTTCTTGTGGGTTCCGTAATAGAATTCGACCCTGACGACGAAGATGAAGATAACGACACTGAAGATGCTGATGACTCAGATGATGAAGACGACGACAGCGACGATGAGGATGAGGATGAGGATGAGGATGAGGATGAGGATGATAATTAAACCTTATTAAAATTATGAAAAACAAAACGCTACATTTTTTGTCAATCGCAACCCTTGTTTTAATGGGTGCAATTTTCGGTGCGTTTGTTATTCCTCTAAATACGAATGCTCAAAGTTCTTCTACTATCGTACCTTGTGCCTTTGAGGAAAATCTAGAGACGGGCTCCGTGGGTGAAGGTGTGCGATGTCTACAAAAATATTTAAACTCCAACGGTTTTAAAGTTGCTGATAGCGGTGTGGGCTCACCGGGCAACGAAACCGGCTCTTTCGGCGCTCTTACTAGAGAAGCTCTGAAGCGTTGGCAGACTGCTCGCGGCATTTCTCCGGCCACCGGCACCCTCGGCCCACTCTCAAAGGCCGCGTATTTAGAGCACATTAAGACTCTCCTTACTGCTCGACTCGAAAACACTGGCTCAACCCAGACACCCGCCTCTACTCCTACAACTCCTACAACTTCCACACCATCCACTCCTGTTCAAACAATTGTAAAAGAAAGTGCTGAACAAAAAGAGGCTCGCAAACTTCTCCAAGAGGCTCGCGATTTGGTAGAAGATACAGAGGATGATATTGAAGACGCGGATGAATTAGATGCCGCCGAAATTGAAAATTTAGAAGACGATGTTGTTGACGCCAAAGAAGATTTACTCGATGGCCTCTATGCATTCATTGATGAAGATTACAGCGAAGCGATAAATAAAGCCGAAGATATTATTGAATCAATGGGAGATATTGGCGACGATCTTCATGGCGACGACAATGATGCCGAAGAAGCCATAGATGACGCTCGCGCCGCTATCGAAGACGCCGAAGCTGAAATAGATGAAGCCTATGACGATGGCGATGAGGTGGATGAAGCTCGCGATCTATTAGAAGAAGCTGAAGAGGCTCTCGAAGACGCCGAAGACGCTTTCGACGACGAGGATTTTGACGAAGCTGAACAATTTGCCAACGACGCCGAAGAGTTAGCTGAGGACGCCGTTGATGCTATTGGAAACTAGTGAAAAATTCTTCGCTGTTCTTTCTTTCCGTTTTGGTGATAGCAAGTTTCGCGTTTATTGGTAATTCAATAAACACAGTTTTCCCGCATTTCAGCTCCAATCTTGTTAGCCAGTTTAGTGCTTCCGATCAGGCCGATTTACCCGCCTCGACATTTTTTGTTGACTCTGTCACCGAAAAATCACTTAAAAAGGTTTACGAAAATGCTAAAGATCGCGGTCGTAAAGTGCGAATCCTCGTAGTACCCGGTCACGATCGCCAATCTTGGGGCACGCAGTTCAATGGTCTCAAAGAAGTTGACCTCAATCTCGAACTCGGCGAAGAACTTTTCGACCTGTTGAGTCAGGAATCGCTCTTCGACGTATATATTTCCCAAACGAAAAATGGTTACACGAAAGAATTTCTCACATATTTCGAAGACCAGAAAGAAGAAACCGCCGTTTTTGTAGCCGAACAAAAAGGTCTGATGCAAAAATATCTGACCACCGGCAAAATTCATTCTGCTGTGAGAGTCGTTCACAATGATGCTCCCAACGATGTGGCGATGCGGCTTTACGGAATAAATAAATGGGCGAATGAAAAAGGCATAGACATCGTCATTCATATTCACTTCAACGATTATCCAGGCCGTCGCTTATCTCTGCCGGGCAAATATTCTGGTTTTTCAATATATGTGCCGGAAAGCCAATACTCAAACGCCAAAGGTTCTATGCCGCCAGCCGAGTCTGTTCATAATTGCTTAATAAAGTTTTACGCCGAGAGTAATTTGCCGATAGAAGATGATGGTGTGGTGGAAGATCAAGAACTCATCGCCATCGGCTCCAATAATTCTCTCGACAGCGCGGCCATGCTCATCGAGTACGGCTACATATACGAGCCAGCTTTCATCGACCCGAGCCTCCGAAGCGTCGTTCTTTCCGACCTAGCCCTCCAAACATATTTAGGCGTCTTGGATTTTTTTGAGGATGATAACGGGAATGACGACAATCGCGCGTCTGCTCGCGCGAACGCCGCCGACCTCGCCGTCACCCGATTTTTGCCACATAAATGGCAGAGCGATCTAAAAAAAGATGACGAAAGTGCGCCGATGGATGTCCTCAGCCTTCAGACGGCCCTCACTTTGGAAGGCTTGTATCCGCCGCCGGGCCGACAGAAAAATGATTGCAGTCTCACTGGTTATTTCGGTCCTTGCACGGAGCTCGCCGTCCGAGCTTTTCAGGAACGGCACGAAATTTATCCCGCCGAAGGTTTTGTGGGTGCGCAGACTCGCGAAAAACTAAATAAAATGTATGGAGTTGAGCAAATTTAATCTGCAATGGCGGCGAAAAAATTAAATCACTACAAACTCGCCGCCGCGCTCATCGTTTTTGCCTACGCTCTCTATTACATTTCAGACGCTTCAATCTCTGGCTGGCACCTTATCGACGGCGTAAATCTGATGTTTCACGAAGCGGGGCATGCAATAATTTTTTTCCTTGGCGAATTTGTGCAGATCGCCGCGGGTTCACTTTTTCAAATTTTAATTCCAGCAATTTTTGCGGCATATTTTTTCATCCATCGCCAACATTTTTCCGGCTCACTCGTTCTTTTTTGGCTCGGTCAGAGCTTAGTGAACGTTTCTATTTATGCAGGCGATGCAATTCGTCTGCAGTTGCCACTTCTCGGTGGTGATTCTGTAATTCACGATTGGAATTATCTGCTCTCAAATCTCGGCATTCTCCAACACGCAGACAAAGTTTCAGGCGGCATTTATTTTCTCGGCCTCATCACAATATTCGCTGCGCTCGCACTCTCTGTATTTTTTTCTTTTGAAAATAAAACGAAATCATGAGTCGCAACCTCACCATTTTTATTTCCATCGCAGTTCTCATTGTCGCCATCACTCTCGCCTGGTTTTTATTTTTCCGCGGACCTGGGCCGATTAAAAATTATCCTCCAGCAAATCCGAGCGGGGAGATTGTCGCTTTTGGTGATAGCTTGGTAGAAGGTGTTGGGTCAACGGAAGGTAAAGATCTCGTGTCGCTTCTCAGTGCTGAGCTTGGCAAGCCAATTATAAACTTTGGTCGCTCGGGCGACACCACAGAATCCGCTCTCAACCGTACTCAAGAAATCTTCAAGGAAGTTTCAAATCCAAAGGTGGCAATCATTCTTCTTGGCGGCAACGATTTTCTGCGTAAAGTGCCAAAAGAAGAAACATTTAAAAATCTCGGCATTATAATCGACGAATTTCAAAAAAGGGGAGCGGTGGTGCTTCTACTCGGCATTCGCGGCGGCGTTTTGAGCGATTCTTTCGAAGAAGAATTTGAAATTATCCAAAAAACTTATCAAACCGCTTATGTTCCAAATGTCCTCAAAGGTCTGCTAGGCGACTCTCGTTATATGTACGACTCCATTCACCCAAATAGCGCCGGCTACCAAAAAATTGCCGAAAAAGTGGTGCCAACTTTAAAAATGCTTTCTGAGTAGCTTCAGAAAAACCCTTGTTTTAAGCCATATTTTAGCTTTCTGGCGATGCAAAATGATTTTTCCCCAGTTTTTTGCTTGACATTGTTTACGTAGCATGATAGGGTATTGCCAGGACGGTCGCTTTGTGCCCCGCGTAAAGTGGCATAGGAGTCATAGAGTACTCCAGAAGTGACTGTGTAGAGTTCCATTCACCCAGCCCCGTAAAACGGGCATTTCTCGAGGAGGTCTCGCATGGACAACGAATTCGTGCCGCGACAATGCGGCAACCACTTCGCCCTCGTTGGGCACAATACTTTTATTTCCTTCGCCGCCGGCATCGAGGATCTCGCGCGCGCCAGCGTCGGCAACAAGCGTCGTGAGTGACGACAGCGCATCGGGGCGACTATGAGTAGCCCCTGACCCCAACAGTTCTTGTAATTGAGGTTTCGCCTTCATCGTCCAGTTCTTGTTCAAGTGAAGCAAGTGCCCTGGGATTAAAACCCCGGGGCCTCTTTTTTTACCCAAAATTTGCAAAATGCCGATTTTTGTAGTATTGTAAAATCCACAAATCAGCCGAAATTTTTATGAATCAACCCAATCAACCATTCAAATCACTCATCCTCACCACCGAGCCAAGCGTAGACTACGAGCTCATCGACAGCGGCGACGGCGAAAAGCTGGAGCGTTTTGGTAATGTCACGCTTGTGCGGCCAGATCCGCAGGCACTTTGGAATAAAAATTCACCAGAAAATGTTTGGCTAAATGCCACCGCGCGTTTTGTGCAAGACACTCGCGATAGTCGCTGGGTTTTTCGTGATGAAGCGACAGAAAAAGCATCGAAGGTCTCAGCGGGGGACGACGACTGGTCTATAAAAATCGGCGCGCTAAGTTTTCTTCTTGGTTTTTCATCTTTCAAACACACCGGAATTTTTCCCGAGCAAACACCAAATTGGGATTGGATCACGGAGACGATTCGCGGCGCAAATGATCGCGGCGGAGTAGCGGGCGATGCGGCAAGCTCGAGTGGCAAAATCTCTGTCCTAAATCTTTTCGGTTACACCGGCGGCGCAACGCTCGCGGCGGCTAGTGCTGGCGCGGAAGTCTGTCATGTCGATGCATCGAAAGTTTCTATTGCTCGCGCAAAAAAGAATGCCGAGCTTTCTGGTCTCGCTCAAGCGCCCATCAGATTTATTTTGGACGACGCTATGGCCTTTGTGAAAAGGGAAGCGCGCCGGGGCAAAAAATATGATGCGATCATCATGGACCCGCCGGCTTTTGGCCGTGGCCCCGACGGCGAGGTGTGGAAAATTGAAAAAGATTTGCCAAAACTCATCGACGCTTGCCGTGAAATTCTTGCCGACCAACCTCTTTTTGTACTCATAAACGGCTATGCCGCTGGCTATTCGCCGCTCGCGTATCTCAATATTCTCGAGTCACTTTTGCCTAAAACGGGCTCGGCCGGCACAACAATAAAAATGGAAACTGAATGCGGTGAGCTCACTATTCGCGAGTCGATGCACGGCTCCAGTGGTGGCCGACTTTTATCTGCCGGGATTTTTGCCAGATCTCGTCGTGCTTGACAATAAATCTTTATACTATAATATAGTACTATACTATTATAGTTATATTATAAAATGACCACCATATCTATCCCAATAAACAATAACCTCAACGAATATATAGACGAGCAGGTTCGTCTTGGAAATGCTTCCAGCAAAGCAGAACTCATTCGTCGCGCAATTATAAAGTTTAAAAATGATGAATTTGTAAGTTCAATACTTGAAGCAGAACAGGAAATAAAAGACGGCAAAATCTTAACTGGCGACCTCGACAAATTAGCTGAGGGATTTGAATAATCTATAACCTCTTAAGAGACATGATAACTGTCCGTTACGCGCCGAGATTTGTTAGAATGTATAAAGGTTTAGAAAAAAATCTAAAAGAGGAAGTTAAGAATTCAATTCTTCTTTTCAAAAACATAAAAAATCACAAGAAGCTCAAAGTCCATAAGTTAAGGGGCGTGCTCAAAAACGCCTATTCTTTTTCAGTAAATTACAGGGTTAGAATTGTTTTTAAATATGAAGATGAACATACGGTAAACTTGTTGTACGTTGGTTCTCATGACGAGGTTTATGATTAAACTTTTGTAACATCTGCACTCCAATCGCGTCTTAGTTTGATGTTATACTTGTGCCATTAAAGGGTTTGTGGGCGATTATTAATAATTTAAAAATAAAATATATGTTTCAAACAGAAGAAGGAAAAAGACTGTTTAAGTGGGCATCAGTCGCTTTTATTGTGCTTTCAGTTTTTCTCGCCGTGGAAGCGATTCACGCCTTGATTTCTCTCAAAGACGCTGGCCGCGAAGTGCCGCCGATGAATTTGGTCACTTTAAATGGCATGGGTGAAGTTTTTGCTGTGCCAGACATCGCTTCATTTTCTTTCGGTGCAAATATTATGGGTAAGACGGTGGCTGAAGCTCAGACACAAGTTACTCAAAAGATCGACGCCGCTCTCGCAATCCTCAAAAAGTACAATGTCGAAGATAAAGATATCAAGACGACCTCATACTCAATCAATCCTCGTTACGAATATGTGCAGGTGACATGTTTCGTTGCGCCGTGTCCTCCAGGTCGTTCTGTCATCACTGGTTATGATGTTGGTCAAAACATTCTCGTGAAGGTCCGAAAGACAGAAGACGCCGGTGCAATTTTGGGTGAGCTCGGCACTGCCGGCCTCACAGACGCTAGCGGTATTCAGTTTACAATCGACGACGAAGATGCTCTCAAAGCCGAGGCTCGCAAAATGGCCATTGCTGATGCAAAAGAAAAAGCCAAAATGCTCGCTAAAGATTTGGGTGTAAAACTCGGCGATGTTGTGAGCTTCTACGAGAATGAGGGTTATGGATATCCTTATGCCAATTACGGTATGGGTGGTGACATGATGAAAATTTCTGAAGCCGCTTCTGCTCCTGAGCTTCCAGTCGGTGAGAATAAAATTGTCTCGAATGTTTCTGTGACTTATGAGATAAGGTAGTTGCGAGTGTCAAGATTTTTGACACCTAATGTTTGACTTATTTACACAAGTCTGTATATTTGTGGTATATGAGTAATAAATATGCAAAATCTATCAAAGCCCTTAGAACGGAGCGTGGTTTCCTCCAGTCTTTTATGGCCGAAAAGCTCGATATTTCCAGACCTTCGTATATTGGCGTAGAGCAAGGCAAAAGGGAGCTTACCATCGGAGAATTTGAAAAGCTGTCTAGCGTTTTGGGCGTTTCTTTCGAAGAGCTCGGAAGTGGAGAATCTCCAAATTACGAAAAATACAAGCAGATGATCCTAGCTTTTTTGAGGTTGGAGAAAAAGATTCCAAAAACGAAACTCGCTAAGCTGGTATATCTTGCAGATGCCGGCTGGTTCTATTATCACTTGCGCAGTATGAGCGGAATGCAATATCGAAAAATTCAATATGGTCCTGTTGCAGATCCCTATTTCAGAGCTGTAGATGAACTATATGAAAATGGTCAAATTGATATAGAGCAAACAGAAGATGGTGCCATGCTTATATCACACACCAGAGCTGGTGCAAAAAATGCTTTATCTGAGATAAAGAGTGAAGAGTTGGCACTTATAAAAAGTATCGGAAAGAAATGGAGTGGCAAAAAAACTAAAGAAATTGTCGAGTTTACGCACAACCAGCTTCCGTATCTATGTGCCGATGATAATGAGATTATCTCTCTTGGTCTAATAACTCAAGAAGATCCTCATGAATATTACTAATAAATACACAGTAGTTTTTGCGCCTTTTGCTGAAAGACATTTTATAAAAACTTTTGCAAAAAAATATAGAAAAGCATGGGATCTTACACGGTTATTTTTAGAAGATGAATTTCGATTTTTTGATGTTTTGTTTAGTAAGAGTATCGCAGAAACGATTACAGATTCTAGAGAAATAAAAATTTGTAAAACAGAATTTAAAATTGCCGGAACGAAAGAATCTCGTCATGGCTCAGGCAATAGGTGCATCGTTGCTATACACAAAAATACTCGTGTTGCTAATGTTCTGCTCGTTTATTATAAAGGAGATTTGAACGGCAAAAACGAAACAGTAAGCTGGAAAGGTTTGGTTAAAGAAAATTATCCGGAGTATTTTAGTGTATTGTAGGGAGTAAAATGCGGCTTGACTTTAAGGTATTAAGTATGATATAATACTAGGTAGATAGAGTCCTTTAACAATCTTCTTGCAAACAATCGCCATAGCCTAAAGAGGCTTAATTCTAGGCACTTTTAGGCTATGGCGACGTCTTGTGACGTACTGCCCTCTAGCTACCACACTGGCTGACCCACATGGGAAAGCACACATCAAAGGAGCGATCCGATGAATACGACAATGAGTAGCAGGCAGATCCAAACGTTTTTGGATCTCGCGGAACAGAAGGGACTTACTCCAGATCGCATGACCATGATTCTCAGCTCAGGAGTCCTCGCTGATGTCTTGGATGCCGGCGCCGACTTCTCGAATCGGGAAGCGGTTCGTCAGGCTCTGAAGCTCGGTCTGCTCCTGCCCGAATCGATCATTCTCATGGTTGACTGCGGCATGGATCTCGAAGCGATGATCGCCGCCGGTCACTACGACTGGAAGAACGACGACATCACCGCCAAGCGATTCCCAATTTCCGGGAAGGGCATCGTGGAGTTTGAAGCGAAGTTGGTTTATCCCAACCGCGACATTTCCTCGGATGACGCCGAGGCCATGATCAAAGCTCTCGATCCCACCAATCCGTGGGAGTCAGGCAAGATCGAACACCTCCTCTCTTTCGCGGCGAAATTCCCGGAAGAGCAGCGGAAGTATCCGATCGTTGGTCTTGGCTCCGTTGCTGAGGTCCTTGGCTACCGCGTCGTGCCGTATCTCCACCGGCGCGCTTCCGAGCGGAGCCTCTACCTCTCTTGGATGGACGGCGATTGGGATGCGTTCTGCCGCTTCCTCGCTGTTCGCAAGAAGGTCTCTGTGGCCTCGGCTGCTTGACCCTCGGCATCTTCCTTCGGACTTTGATCCTTGAAATCTTGGACCCTTGGTCCGAACCTCATGGCGCTTGCGCTATGGGGTTTTCCTTTGTATACTATGTCCGACAAATGAAAAATCTAAGGTTACGGCTTTGGGTAATTTGTCCGCAACCCTTATGGCGAGAATTTTAACGGTCAAGGCTGTTAAGAGAGTGTTGTAGGGCGAGTCTAAAAAAATCAGAGACAGTTGGTGTGAAGAACTAAGTGGTGAAATAAGATCACGAATTCGATACAGTCCCAAGATATTTAATGGAAATATCAAGAGACAGTGCTATGGACGGTTTTTCACACAAGGCTCCGTTGCTAAGGTCAATGGCAACCGCAACGTGCCGTATCTCAACCGGAACGATTCCGAGCGGAACCTCAACCTCAATTGGATGGACAACGATTGGAATGCGAACTGCCGCTTCCTCGCTGTTCGCTACTTTTACTGTTTCTCCTCCACAACAACCGGAGGAGTTTTGTTTACTAGTTGCCGCTTCCAGCCTCCAAGCATTTTGCCAATCTCTGAGAAATCTTCGCACAGTCGAATGTATTTCTTATTATCAAGGGCTTTAATTTCCCATGATAATTGCAGAAGAAGTTTTATGAGGTCTACTTTGGAAATGCTTTTACTGAGCAGAATTATTTTTTCTTGGCTATGAGTATAGCTGGCTAAAAAAGCGTACTCGATTGCTTCGAGAAATAAAATGTCTATTTTGGAACCAACAGTAAAACGATTAGCTTTTGGAAAGTGACAAAGATATTCTTGCCACAGTCCATATGCGTTTTTAAGTTTCAAAACTACCGGAATCAGTCGGGGGGGGGGTGACACTCTTACTAGATTTGTGGTGTGATTCAATCATATCAATCATTATGTTTAACGATATTATTTCCACCGAGAACTTACTCGAAGCATGGAAAGAATTTTTAAAGGGAAAGCGAAATAAAAAAGATGTTCAGGATTTTCATTATCAGCTATCTGATAATGTTGTCGCCTTACATAAAGAACTAAAAGATAAAACCTACAAACACGGTGGCTATTATGCCTTTAATATTTCCGATCCAAAACCAAGAAATATTCATAAGGCCTCAGTACGAGATAGATTACTTCATCATGCTATTTACCGCCAGTTTTATAAGTTTTTCGATAACACGTTTATCCATGACTCATATTCCTGTCGGCGATTTCGCGGCACACATAAGGCAGTCGAAAGATTTAGGAGTTTTGCTTTTAAGGCGAGTAGAAACAATACCAAAACATTGTGGATTCTAAAGTGTGATGTGAGAAAATTTTTTGCTTCCATCGACCACAACATCATGCTCAAAATTCTGAAGGATCGTATTGATGATCAAGACGTGCTTTTACTTGTTACTCGGGTCATCGAAAGTTTCCAAAGTACTGGAGTGGGGAAGGGCTTACCGCTCGGCAATCTCACATCCCAGCTTTTAGTAAATGTATACATGGACAAGTTTGACCAATTTGTAAAACATTCACTCAAGGCTGAATATTATATTCGGTATGCCGATGATTTTGTAATTATGAGTAGAGACAAAGATTGGCTCAGCGAGATTTTGTTACTTGTTGAGTCCTTCCTGCAAAAGGAATTAGCTCTAAAATTACATCCCGACAAAATATCGATCAGAACCTTTGCTTCGGGAGTCGATTTTCTTGGCTGGGTGCATTTCCCTGATCACAGAATTCTGCGTACCGTAACTAAAAAAAGAATGTTTAATAAAATAAAGAAATCACGCTCATTAGACAGACTAACTTCGTATAGAGGGTTAATTGAATATGGAAATACTCAAAAAATTAGGCGACAAATCGATGAGTCAACGAACTATTGACTTCCACAACCAGTACGCTATTATATGTAAGTAAACACGCCTCGGGGGCGTTTTTTAATAAAAAAATATGAAATTCATAGACTATATCAAAGAAACGAAAGGCGAGCTGAAGCACGTAAGCTGGCCGACCCGCGCCCAAGCCATTTCTTTTACCGTAATAGTGATCGTCGTTTCGCTTGCTGTAGCGGCTTTTCTCGGCGCGTTTGATTTTCTATTTTCACAAATCGTTACCAAATTAGTTTTATAAAATTTCGCGGCAAATTTAAAAAACATGTCAAAACAAAAAATCCAAGAGGGGAGAAATTGGTACGCCATTCATACCTATGCTGGTTATGAAAATGCGGTTATGCGCAATTTGAAACAGCGCATCGATTCACTCGGTATGGAGGAAAAGATTTTCAATGTCGTTGTGCCGACTGAGAAAAAAATAAAAATTAAAGCGGGGAAGCGCGTTGAGGAAGAAGAAAAAATTTACCCCGGCTACATTCTCGTGGACATGATCGTTACCGACGATTCTTGGTATGTTGTGCGCAACACTCCTCGCGTCACCGGCTTCGTTGGCTCCGGCGTTTTTCCAGTACCTATCAGCAAGGCCGAGGTAGACACACTTTTTGCTCGCATGAATGCCGACACTGCAAAGCACGCTATCGATCTCACTCCAGGCGAGGTGATTAAGATTGTCGATGGTCCGTTTAAAGATCTTGAAGGTAAGGTGAATGAGATAGACAACGAACGCGGCAAAATAAAGGTTCTTGTGGCGATGTTTGGCCGCGAGACGCCTGTCGAGCTCGACTTCTTGCAGGTTAAGAGAGTTTAAGGTATTCTGACACCTCAATTATATGGCAAAGAAAATCATCAAAAAAGTAAAGGTTATCGCTCCAGCTGGTAAGGCTACGCCTGCGCCACCCCTCGGCCCAACACTCGGCCAGGCTGGTGTCAACATTGGTGATTTCGTCACTAAGTTCAACGCGGCTACATCAAAAATGATGGGCGATATGATCCCTGTAGAAATCACTGTCTACGAAGATCGCACCTATTCTTTCATACTAAAAACTCCTCCAGCCTCAAACCTTATCCTCAAAGCGATCGGCGCAGAAAAAGGTTCTGGTACAAATCTTTTGAAAAAGGCTGGCAAAATCAGCAAAGCTCAAGTCCGCGAAATCGCCGAGAAGAAAATGGCCGATTTAAATGCTCACGATGTAGAGGCGGCAATGAAAATCATCGAAGGTTCTGCGCGATCTATGGGTGTAGAGGTGAAGTAGCCTCGAAACTTCTTTTTTACTCGTTCACTGTTTGTCCACCGTGCCCATTTGCCTTTTTCTTTGCAGTAGAAGATTATTGTTAGTGGAGTAGAACATCAGTAACCCTTTTTTGAGGAGAATTTCCATGATTAAACCGGATAAACCCCTGAAGAGGGTGTGCCTTCGGTTTGTGCCGAGTCCAGTCAATCCTGATGCTGAGTCTTGTCGGGTTAGGCCGATCAAGGATGCTTTGGCGGAAGTTTGTCGGGTGACAGAGTATTTTGATGGGACCGAGTTCGATCTCACCATTGTCCTCTGTCACGATCTGACTCGTGACTTCGTTAACGGAATCGTTTCCAGTGCAGAGGGATCTCGTACACCAGCGATCTTCATGCAGCGTGTGAATGATACGATTCCTAGGGAATTGGAGGACATCATCATCGGATCCGGTATGTGCTCGATCGAAACCTGGGCCTATCGCTCAGAACTTGTCGGCTCTGTCGGTCGGAAGATCGGTTCACTTCCAGACATTCATCGTGAGGAGAATCTTTTTGAAGCTGTGGCCAAGGACAAAGCCGTTGCCGCTTAACTTGGCCATAGCGGGGTGACAGAAACAGAACCTGGCGCGGTCTCTACATCTTCTATGGGACTACTGGCACGTCGGCGGCTTCCTTCGGGTGGCCGCCGATTTTATTTGCCCATTTTTGCTTTTCCGAGGTTATTGGGTAAGATTGAATGCGATGCAGAAAAGGATGACCGACAAAAAAGGCGCGCTACCGAGTCAGATGATTATGGAAATGATCCACGCTGGTTTCATCTCCAATACAAAAGAAGAAAATGTTCGCCCGTCATCTTTAGATCTTTCGCTCTCTGGCGAAATTTATGAAACAGAAGGAATTTTTCAGCCGAAAAAAAGTGAGACCGTTGAGCAAGTGCTCGGAAAAATAAAAAAGAAAAAATATTCGCTCGATAAGCCACTTCTTCGCGACAAAGTTTACATGATCCGTTTGAATGAGCGCTTGAGTCTGCCACATTCGGTGTATGGTTTTTGCAATCCGAAGTCGACGAGCGGGCGGCTAGATGTGCATGTGAGGCTTCTTGCTGATTTTGTTTCTCGTTACGACTCTATTGGTCGGGGTTTTTCTGGTAGCCTCTGGATTTCGGTTATTCCAAGAACGTTTCCGGTAAAATTGTACGAAGGTTTGTCCCTCAATCAGATTCGTTTTTGTAGTGTCGACACACGCTTGAGCGACTTGGAATTGGAAATTGCTATGGCACGTTACAAGCTTTTGTGGCGACGGGGCGCGGGCGGCGAAGTTGGTGGTAAGCGCGGCGGAAGTGCCGGGCAAAAATCCTCGCCGTACACTTACAAAGATCTTTTAATAAAAGACAGCGACAACTCGCTCATTCTCACGCTCGATTTGGAAAATAAAAATTTGGGTTATGAAGGGATTGCGAGTGAGAAGAATGCCGTAGATCTTTCAAAAATTGGTTTTTATGATTCTAAAAAGTTTTTCAAGCCGGTGAAAAAAGACGGTAATCATTTGCGATTGAAAAAGGGCTCTTTCTACATTCTTTCCACACACGAAGCGGTGCGCGTGCCGCCGGAGCTCGCGTGTGAAATGGTAACGATGGACGAACGCTCGGGCGATTTTCGGTCGCATTATGCTGGTTTCATCGACCCGGGGTGGGGTTGGGGAAAAAATGGGGAGGGGGTCGGTCGGCCGCTTACGCTCGAAGTACGACCTTTTGAGGATCTGATAGTGCGTCAAGGTCAACCGATTGCCAAAATCCGCTTTGAGCGCGTGGCCGAAATTCCCGATAGTTTGTACGACACGCTCGATTCGAATTATAAAGTGCAGTCGGGTCCGCGGCTGTCGAAGCATTTCAAATGAAAACTTTTATCTACGACGAATTCAATCCGCAAGACATGGCCATGATGCAGGCGCTTTACTCGCGGAGCGCCGCGAGTGTGGAAGAGCATGCAGAAAAAGTGAAAAAAAGTGGCTCGGGCAATTTCATGGAGAGATATTATGTTGGCTACGGCCACGCTTCGATTGCCGACTGCGGCTCGACAACTATTTTTATCGAAGGTGTGAGCATGCTCGTTGCTAAAGCTATTCAAGATTGGCCACTCTACTCCGGCCAAGAAACCAGCTCGCGTTACATTGATATGTCGAAGCAGGCGATCGTCAATCCGCTCGGCGCGAAAAATTCTTCTGCGCAAAAAATTTTAGAAAAATGGATGAAGTTTTACACGGAGAGTCAGGCGGAAGTCGAGGCTCATTTGCGAAAAAAATATCCGCGCAAGCCGGATGAAGACGAAGCTGTTTACGGACGAGCGATCAAGGCGCGAATTTTCGATATTCTCCGCGGATTTTTGCCGGCAGGTGTAACAACCCAACTTTCATGGCACACAAATTTGCGCCAAGCACACGACAAAATCGTTTTGCTCCGATACCATCCGCTCGCTGAGGTGAGGGAAGTGGCTGAACAAATTCACGCCCAGCTCAAACAAAAATATCCTCACAGTTTTGGTCATCAACAATTTCCGGATCAAGAAAAATATCGTCAGTTTGCTGCCGAAAATTTTACATATTTTTCCGACAAAAAATACGCCGGCGATTTTACTGCGCGCACGAATATAAAAAACGCTGAGCTTGATTCGTACATGAAAGTCACAAAATCGCGCCCGATGAAAACTAGTTTGCCAAACTTTTTGGCTGACCTCGGCAATGTGACTTTTGAATTTTTACTTGATTTCGGTTCGTTCCGCGACATTCAACGTCATCGCAACGGCACATGTCGTATGCCTCTGCTTTCTACAAAATTTGGTTTCAATAATTGGTACTTGGATCAGTTGCCCGAAAGCCTTGCCAAAAAAGCTCGTGTGCTCATAAAAGAGCAGGCGACGGCGGTAAAAAATTTGAAAGCGTCAAAAGAGGTCGCGCAATATTATGTCGGCATGGGTTTCAACGTGCCGTGCAAAGTTACGTATGCTTTGCCAGCCGCTCTCTACACAATGGAGCTTCGTTCTGGTCGCCTCGTCCATTCGACGCTTCGCGCCGTCGCCCACAAAATGCACAAAGCGATGCACAAAATGTTTCCAAAGCTTGTTTTGCATGCCGACCTGAGCTTGGACGATTGGGATATCCGCCGCGGTACGCAGGATATTCGGGAGAAAAAATAAAACGCGCAAATGAAAGATCCAGAAATCAAAAAATTAATCGAAGCGGAAAAGAAACGACAGAAAAAAGTTGTGAATCTAATCGCGTCGGAGAATTTTGTGTCTGCGGAAGTGCTCGCGGCACTTGGTTCGGAGCTTACAAATAAATATGCAGAAGGTTATCCTGGCGCGCGCTATTACGGCGGCAATGAAGTGGTGGATAAAATCGAAAATATTTGTCGCACGCGGGCGCTCAAACTTTTCAAGCTCTCTGCGAGCAAATGGCATGTAAATGTTCAGCCGCTTTCCGGCTCGCCAGCCAATCTCGCCGTGTACGCCGCGCTCGTTTCGCCGCACGGAAAAATTATGGGCATGAGTTTGGATCATGGCGGACATCTCACACACGGACACAAGGTTTCGATGACGGGCAAATTTTGGAATCAGATTCCATACGGTGTCGATCGCGCCACGGAGATGCTCAATTATGATGAGCTCAAAAAAATTGCCGCGGAGCACAAACCAAATATCGTCGTGGCTGGATTCACAGCCTATCCACGTACGATTGATTTTAAAAAGTTTCGCGATATTGCTGACGCGGCAGGTGCGTATCTGCTCGTCGACATGTCGCACATTGCTGGTCTTGTGGCCGGAGGTGTGTACCCGAGTCCGTTTCCATATGCAGATGTGGTCACGACAACGACACATAAGACTCTTCGCGGTCCGCGCAGTGCTATGATTTTTGTGCGAAAAAATTCGCGCGTGGCAAAAGCGACGACCGGCGACGCCTTGGTTGGCGCTGCACCTGCGTTAGATCTGCCACGCCTCATCGACCGCGCAATTTTTCCTGGTCTGCAAGGCGGTCCGCATTTAAATCAAATTGCCGCGGTGGCCACGGCGCTTCGCGAAGCCGCTGATCCGAGTTTTAAAATTTATACCAAACAGGTTGTGAAAAATGCCAAAGCACTTGCCAACGAACTCATTCGCTTAAATTGGCGAGTGATTTCTGGCGGTACAGACTCGCATTTGGTGCTTGTCGACACATGGATGAATGGCGCGGGCCTGCCCGGTAAAGAGGCGAGCGATCGGCTTGAGCGAGCGGGAATTATTGTAAACAAAAACACCATTCCTTTCGACTCGCGCTCGCCAGTGGATCCTTCGGGCATTCGCCTCGGCACAGCGGCCGAGACGACACTCGGCAAAAAAGAAAAAAATATGCTTGCAATCGCAGTGCAGATTGATAAAGTTTTACGAAAGAAAAAAATTAACAGCGGCGGCAAAAATCAAAAATGAAAAAAAATTACACAAAACTCGGCGCGGCAAAAAACGGAAAAATAAAACGCGGCAATCTAATAGTCATCGACGGCATCGACGGTTCGGGGAAGGCGACGCAAGTGGCGTTGTTAAAAAAACGCTTGGAAAAAATGAAGGTGAAAGTAAAAACAATCGATTTTCCTCGTTACAATGACAATTTTTTCGGTGATTTGCTCGGGCGATATCTTTCCGGTGAGTATGGCGACTTTATTGCCATCGACCCGCGCGTGGCGTCTGTTCTTTATGCCGCTGACCGTTTTGAATCGAGCGCTAAAATTGCCGGCTGGCTTGCCGATGGTTATACAGTCATTGCCGACCGATACGTGAGTGCCAATCAGATTCATCAAGGTGGAAAAATTAGCGACACAAAAAAGCGTGATGAATTTTTAAGCTGGCTTGAAAAAATGGAGCACAGCATTTTCTGTATTCCGAAGCCTGATTTGGTGATCTATCTCGACGTGCCATTTGAAGTGAGCAAAGAGTGGATTGAAAGAAAAATTGCGACGCGCAAAAAGAATAAGCACGCTGAAGGACGAGTCGATGTGGCGGAAGCAAATCTTCTTCATTTAAAACATTCTCGGAACGCCGCGCTCGATCTCGCCACGCGAAATAAAAATTGGCAGAAAGTTGAGTGTTGCAAAGATATGGTGTGCATGATGCCGGAGCAGGTGAGTGAGCATGTTTTTAAAATTGTGAGTAAAAAAATTGGTCTCAAGAAATAATTTTCGCGAAATAAAATTTCGCCGCAATAAATGTTTACAAAATTAAAAATCGTTCGCTTGGATAAAACAATGCCACTGCCGTCGTACGCACACGCGGGTGATGCGGCATTCGATTTGTATGCCGCGCGCGAAATTGTTTTAAAACCGGGCGAGCGAGCCTCTATTCCAACGGGCTTGGTGATGGAAATTCCCGAAGGTTTTGTGGGTTTGATTTGGGAAAAGAGTGGCCTTTCGCACAAAAATGGCCTCAAAACTTTTGGTGGCGTTGTAGACGCAGGTTATCGCGGTGAAATTTTAATTGGTATGATGAATCTAAGCGACGCGCCGTATACATTCGAAAAAAATCACAAAGTTGCGCAGATGATTATCCAAAAGAGAGAAGATGTAGAGATTGTTGAGGTGGAGAACGCGGCTGAGCTTTCTGATTCTGCCCGCGGTGAAGGTGGATTTGGAAGTAGTGGAAAATAGCGTTTGCTTTTGATACAATTCTCCACGGACCAGTTCTTGTTTCGTTTTTGTGCTCGCTAATTGTGCAACGGTCGGTCTTCATGACCTTCTCGCTTTCGCCATAGCCCGAAGGGGCCTAAATGGGCCAAATCCTAGTGGATCAAAATCCGCAGTAAGCCTATTCGGGTTATGGCGAACAGCAATGTGCTTGTGCGCCGCTCGCGATCCGCGAGAAATCAAAACCGCCGTCTCGGAGAGATGGCCAAACAAGGAGGTGGGTGATGGTTCTGACTTCCAAGATGTTGGTCCCAGGAGCCGAGAAGCCTTCAGGGGTGGTTGCAGAGGAACCTTTACCGCCTAGGATCTCTCTGATCCGCACGTTTCCTCTGTCCGTCAACTTCGAGATGACCCTTGGCGATGCGATTGCTTCGGGCAGGTTTTCTGAGTGTAGCCAGGCTATCTCCACCGGCAAGTTTCCTCTGTTTGATAGTCATGAGAAGGCGCCCGGTAGCGTTGATCTCGAAGCCGGGGTTTTTGATGTCGGGAATCTCGATACGCGCACTGCGATTTGCGAGGTGGAGAAATTTGAACCTCACCCTCCCGTTGCGTGGAAGATCGCGCGTCTGGGTCACCTTCTTGTGTTTGGCAGGCGGTATCCTGAAGAGCAACTGACTCGCAAGATCGTCGCCCTTCGTTCTCGGGCAGAGATCAATGGGGCGCCATATGTGCCGATTTTGCACAAGGCATCATCAGGTGCTCGTCGGCTCGGGGTGGTGATCATGGACTTCGAATGGGATGGTGCTTGGATCTTGGCCGTTCGCCCTGTTTGTTCTTCTGGCTGATTTCTTTCTTCTCTTTTTACTCAACAACTTCAAACTCCCGCGGCACTTCTGACGCGGGTTTTCTTTTTGCTAAAAACGCCTAAAAACAGTACCATTTCACTTATGAACAAGCCGGAATTCTCCGAATCAGCCGAAAAAACCGACGAACGGCCGAAAAGCGAAATCGCCCTAGCCGAAGAAAAAATTCTCGATTTTTGGCGTGAGCAAAATGTTTTTCAAAAATCGCTCGATAAAGAGTCGCCGGGAGGCAGTCGCGTTTTCTACGACGGTCCACCTTTTGCCACGGGGTTGCCGCACTACGGCCACATTTTGGTGAGCACTATTAAGGACGCCGTGCCGCGCTATTGGACGATGCAGGGCTTCCATGTGGAGCGTCGTTGGGGTTGGGATTGTCATGGTTTGCCGATTGAAAATATTGTTGAAAAAGATTTGAAAGTTTCTGGTCGCCGCGAAATCGAAGCGCTTGGCGTAGATAAATTCAACGAATACGCACGAAGCAAAGTGCTCGGCTATGTCGGCGAATGGAGAAAAACGGTCGAGCGCATGGGTCGCTGGGTCGACTTCGATGGCTCATACAAAACGATGGACAATTCGTTCATCGAATCCGTCTGGTGGGCGCTCAAAGAACTGTGGGACAAAAAATTTATTTACGAAGGCACAAAAGTTTTGCCATATTGTCCGCGTTGCGAAACGCCAATCGCCAATTCCGAAATCGCGATGGACAACAGTTACAAAGACATCACCGACATTTCTGTTTACGTAAAGCTCGAATTGGTTGACGAAGACGCGGCCGCCGCAGACTCTGCTTCAACATTTCTAATCGCCTGGACAACAACTCCTTGGACACTTCCGGGCAACACTGGCGCGGCGGTCAATCCAGATGTCGATTATGTAAAGGCAAAAAAAGATGGCGCTTTTTATATCGTTGCCAAAGAAAAAATTGGCGTGCTAAAAGACGGTGCGGAAATCGTCGCTGAATTTAAAGGCCGCGAACTCATTGGTAAAAGTTACAAACCACTTTTTAAATTTTTCGCCGCGAAAAATTTTCCAAACAAAGAAAATATTTATAAAGTTTGGGGCGCATCATATGTGACGACAGAAGCGGGAACGGGCATCGTTCATCTTGCACCTGGCTACGGTGAAGAAGACATGGTGCTTGCCAATGAAAACAAAATTCCGTTTGTTCTACATGTTGGCTCGGACGGAAAATTTAGTGCAGACCTTGCGGAACCTCTTTCTATTGGCGGGTCAGATACCGTTGTTCTTGCCGGCTTGTCCGCCAAACCAAAACCAACTTCTGCCGATCCACAACTCCATCAGTCGTCCGACATTTTGATTATCAAATATTTGGCTCACGCCGGACTGCTTTTTGCGAAAGAAAAAATTGTTCATTCGTACCCACATTGTCATCGTTGCGACACGCCGCTTTATTATTTTGCTTTACGCGCGTGGTTTATTCGTATTCAGGATTTGAAATCGCAGACGATTGCTCTGAACGAAAAAATAAATTGGGTGCCGGCGCATTTGAAGCACGGTCGCTTTGGAAAGGGAATTGAGGGCGCGCCCGATTGGAATATTTCGCGCAATCGTTATTGGGCATCGCCTCTGCCATTTTGGCATTGTGAACAGTGCGGCAAAACAGAATGTCTCGGCTCACTCGAGGAAATAAAAGCACGCCAACCAGCGAAAAATAAGTTTTTCATCATGCGACACGGTGAGGCGGAGCAAAATCTCACCGGCAATGTGAGCTCAGCACCTGATGCACCAAATCACCTCACTCCAAATGGTCGTGAGCAGGTAAAAGCTGCCGCCAAAAAACTCGCCGAAGAAAAAATCGACATGATTGTTGCTTCAGATCTCGTTCGCACACGCGAGACGGCAGAAATGATCGCTGAAATTCTTGGTTTGCCGGCCGAAGCTGTTGTCTTCGATCCACGATTGAGAGAAATAAAAGCTGGCGTGTTGGAGGGTAAGACTTGGGGTGAGTATCACGATTTTTTCCCTTCTCGCGCAGATCGATTTCATACCGCGCCATCTGATGGAGAAACTATTCTAGATCTTCAAAATAGGGTAATGTCGACACTTTTTGAGCTCGAGAATAATTTTAGTGGCAAAAATATTCTTTTGGTTAGTCACGGCAGTCCATTATGGGTAATGGGTCTTGTTGGTCAAGGAAAATCACAATCAGAAATTGTAAAATATTTTATTGATCGGGAGAATGACAATGATATGGGGCTCGGAGAGTTTAAGTCGATTCCGTTTATTCCATTTCCGCACAATAAAGATTTTGCTCTCGACCTCCATCGTCCATTCATCGACGAAATAATTTTCTCTTGCTCATGCGGTGGTCGCATGAAGCGTATTCCTGAAGTGATCGACGGCTGGTTTGAATCTGGTGCGATGCCTTTTGCCGCGCATCATTATCCTTTCGAAAATCGCGAAAAATTTGAGATAAATTTTCCGGCAAAATTTATCGTTGAGTATATTGCCCAAACGCGCACGTGGTTTTATTACACCCACACGCTTTCGAGCCTTCTTTTCAACGAAATTGCTTTTGAAAATGTGATCGCGCACGGCACTGTCTTAGCTGAAGATGGGCAGAAAATGTCTAAATCAAAAGGCAATTTTCCAGATCCAAATATTCTTTTCGACAAATACGGCGTCGATGCGCTTCGTTTCTACATGCTTTCTTCACCGCTCATGAAATCTGAAGATTTAAATTTTGCCGAGAAAGGTGTCGATGAAACTTACAAAAAAATAATTTTGCGACTGAAAAATGTCACGTCATTTTTTGAACTGTACAAAGATTTAATTAAACCGGAAGTTGCAAATTCACCCGCCAGCAAAAATATTCTCGATCGTTGGATAATCTCGCGTCTCAATCAGCTCATCTTTAGAGTGACCGATGCGATGGAAGCATATGAAATTGATCGAGCAATGTATTCGATCGACGATTTTCTCGAGGATCTTTCGGTTTGGTATGTGCGTCGTTCACGCGAGCGCTTGAAAAGCGACGATGAGGCAGATGGCGTCGCAACGGTGCGCACACTCCAATTTGCTTTGTTGGAATTTTCAAAAATTATTGCTCCATTCATGCCTTTTATTGCCGAATCAACGTATGGCAAAGTTGGTGGTGCGCTCGAAAGCGTCCATCTCGACTCATGGCCAAGAGCGGGCGACATAGACGAAACGCTCGTGAGCGACATGGCCGAAGTGCGAAAAATTGTCGGCTTTGGTTTGGAGGCTCGTGCGCGAGCTGGTATAAAAGTGCGTCAGCCGCTTGGAAAAATCGTTGTAAAAGTCGCAAAAGAAAACACTCTAAAGGATAAACAAGAACTCATCCAACTTATTGCCGACGAGCTAAATGTAAAAAGCGTTGAGTTTGATCCGCAAATCGAGGCGACGGTGGAGCTTGATACGGAAATCACAGCTGATCTCAAAGACGAAGGCAATCTTCGCGATCTTTTGCGTGCTGTACAGAATTTGCGAAAAGAAAGTGGTCTCAAAGCCGGCGAACCTGCCAATATGACCGTTTTTGCCGACGACCGTGGCCGTAAATTTGTCGAAACAAATCAAATCGCAATTTCTAAGGCGGCGACAATTTCTGAAATAAAATTTGAGGACGGGACTCAGACGGGTGGCGAAGAAATTTTGATCGACGATATGAAGTTTGTGATTCAGTTGGGCAAATAAAACCGCGCGGTGCGCTAAATAAAATGCTCTATCACACTTACAATACCGAAGCTTTCGTGCTTAGTGGTATGCCGGTGGGGGAGTCGAGTCGTTTTATTTTTCTTTTTACCAAAGATCTTGGCCTTGTGGGTGCGCGTGCGCAAAATGCGCGGAGTGTGAGCTCGAAGCTTCGTCATTCGCTCAACGATCTCTCGCTTTCAAAAGTCTCGCTCGTACGTGGCAAAAACGCATGGCGCCTCACCAACGCCACATTTCAGAAAAATTTTTTCAAAATGTTTCGCGATCGGTCGGAAATCCTTCTTCTTTCGGCGCGCGTCCTCGCGACGATTAAGACTTTAGTTGCCGGCGAAGAAGCTAACCCTGCTTTGTACGAAACTTTATCTACAGCTTTCGCGTTTTTGGAGAATGAAAATTTAACATCCGAAGAAATAAAAAATGTTGAAGCAATTTTAATGCTACGAATTTTAGACAATCTCGGTTATTTTGGCAGTCACACCGAGCTAGGCGCTTTTGTTGCCGACCCATCGCACTGGTCGCGCGAATTACTTGCGGAGATGCAGAATGAGCGATCGCGGGCGATTTTGGCCATAAATAATTCACTGAAGGCGTCGCATTTATAGCTGTAGCAATGGTATAATTTATTCTCTATATGCCCTTCGACCCCAATAAAGAGCGCATCGACAAACTTCAGGAAGACTTGTATTCACGTCAGGCACCAGAAATTACTCGCAAAGAGCGACCAACACTTTCGCCAAGAGAGGTGGAGGCGCCGCGGGGTAATTGGCAGACGGATCAGGAATTGGCTCGCGAGCTTTCTACCGGTGCACCAGACGCGCCGAGGAGCAGCTCTTTTTTTGCTAAGCTATTTTTTGGATCGATGGCATTTTTCGTGGTAGCCGCCGCTATTGCCGGCTACATTTTTTGGAGCGGTTCAAATATCGTGTCGTCGAGAAATGTTGAGATATCGGTCGGTGGTTTGACGACAGTCTCGGCTGGCCAAGAGCTCTCACTCGATATTACTGTCAGAAACAACAACAATGTACCGCTTACCGAAGCACAAATGATCGTCGAATATCCAGACGGCACACGCTCACCGATAGATATTAATGTGACATTAACTCGCGACACTATTCCTCTTGAAATGGTCCCGGCGGGTGGTTCCATAACTAAAACAGTTAAAGGTGTATTTTTCGGCGAAAAAGATAGCGTGAAGGAAATAAAAGTTAGTGTTGATTATAAACAAACCGGCTCAAGTGCTCGATTTACAAAAGAAAAAACTTACGACATTTCCATTTCTTCTGCGCCGATCGTTGTAAGTGTCGACATGCCGAAAGAAATAAATGCCGGCCAAGAATTTGCCATGACCGTTGGCATCACTTCCAACTCCACCGTTTTGGTACGCGGAATGTTGCTTCATGTCGACTATCCATTCGGATTTACACCTGCTGATGCCAATCCCGATGCGAGCTATGGCGACAACACTTGGCTTCTCGGTGATCTTTCACCCACAGAAAAAAAGACGATTATCATAAAGGGCCGAGTGGAAGGGCAGGACGAAGAGGAGAGGACATTCCGCTTTTCAGCCGGCCTAAAGAAACCAGACGACGAACAACAGCTCGGTGTGATTTTTTCTTCATCTGAACATTCTGTCGTCATTAAAAAACCCTTCATCGCCATTGGCTTAGCACTCGATTATTCCGATGGTAAAGAATCTATCGTACCTGTAGACACAAGTGTTCAAGGAAAAATTTCTTGGACAAACAATCTTGCTGTCGATTTGAGTGACGTGATGGTGCAGATAAAATTCACTGGTCAGGCGCTCGATAGGAATCAAGTTGTAGCTCAAGGTGGCGGCTTCTATCGCTCCGCCGACAACACCATTTCTTGGACAAAAAACTCCGCACCAGCTCTGGCCTTGGTTGAGCCGGGCGAAAGCGGCTCTTTCAATTTTAATATTCACACCATTCCGCTTTCAAACGCTCTTGCTTTGCCGGGGCAAGGTAAAAATATGGAAGTTTTGGCAGAGGTCACCGTATCCGGCACGCGGCTTTCACCGGGCGAGTCGGCGCAAAGTGTTGTTTCCAAAGCTTCGCAAAAAATAAAAGTGGCCACAAATCTTTCTCTCAATTCTCGTCCACTCTATTCCATCGGTCCATTTACAAACTCCGGCCCAATCCCTCCGCGAGCTGATGAGCGCACCACATACACCGTCACCTGGACACTTTCCAACACTTTCAACGACGTCGGCGGCGCCAATGTTTCCGCCACTTTGCCGCCGTACATTTCTTGGCTCAGCACAATTTCTCCCGCCGCCGAAAAAGTTTCTTACGATTCAGACAATCGCTCCGTGGTGTGGAACGTGGGCGAAGTAAAAGCTGGCGCCGGTGGCTCTATCTCACCGCGACAAGTTTCGTTTCAAATTGCTCTCGAGCCAAGCCTTAGTCAAGTCGGTCAGTCGCCAAATCTGCTCGAAGGTCTGCAGGTCACCGGCATCGATCGCTTCACCGGCAAAAATCTATTCTTCTCACTTTCGCCGCTCACCACTCGTATCAGCACCGATCCTTCTTATGAGTTTGGCGACGAGCATGTAGTGAGGTAGCCCGCGCTGCTCGTAGTCGTTGGCGGAGTTGTTAAAACGGCCGAAAAAGCTTAATCTAACAGGACTGAAATGAAAGCAAAAAATAATCCGGTAGGCGATACCGAAAACAACCTCGAAGCCGTCGTGGCGCTCGCTAAGCGTCGCGGTTTTATTTTCCAAGGCTCAGAAATTTATGGCGGCCTCGCTGGCACATGGGATTGGGGTCCGCTTGGCGTGGCTCTCAAAAACAACATCAAACAAAGCTGGTGGAAGCGTTTTGTGGAAAGTCGCGAAGATATTTTTCCTGTCGACACAGCGATTCTCATGAATCAAAAAGTTTGGCAGGCAAGCGGCCACGTCGGTGGTTTTGCCGATCCGCTTGTGGAGTGCAACAAATGTCACAAAAGTTTTCGCGCCGATCATGTGCCGCAAGTAGATGGCGTCGCGACAGACGTCTGTCCCGAATGTGGTAAAGGCAAACTCGAAGCCCGTCAACCTTTCAATATGATGTTCAAAACGCAGGTGGGAGTGGGCGGGGGAAACGACAGCGCCGCGAGCGAGCGCGATGCGTCCGTCTCATACCTCCGCCCCGAAACAGCGCAGGGTATGTTTGTAAATTTTAAAAATATTATCGACTCGCTTCATCCACGATTGCCATTTGGTATGGCGCAAATCGGCAAAGCTTTCCGCAACGAAATTGCACCGCGTGATTTTCTTTTCCGCGTGCGCGAATTTGAACAAATGGAAATCGAATATTTCATCCGCGAATCCGACTGGGAAAAAACTTTCGAAATGTGGCGCGTAGAAATGAAAAATTGGCTCGCCGAGCTCGGGCTTGGCGGCGGCGACGCTAGCGGCGGCAAAAGCGGCGAAAACGCCGGCGGCAAAGTGCACGAACTCGAAGTCGCGGCCGAAGATCGCGCACACTATTCAAAACGCACAATCGATTTTGAATTTGATTTTCCTTTTGGCCGAAAAGAACTCTGCGGCTTGGCCTATCGCACCGATTTTGATTTGCGAAATCACAGCACCGCGAGCGGCGTCGACCTCTCATATTTCGACGAACAAACCGGCGAGCGTTTTATTCCGCATGTCATTGAGCCTACCGTTGGCGTCGATCGTCTTGCTCTTGCTCTGCTTTGCTCTGCGCTCACTGAAGACACGATGGGCGACGGGGGAGCTACTGGCGCGGCGAGCGACAATGCCGAAAAGCGCCTCTTCCTAAAATTGCCGCCAGAAATCGCGCCGGTCCGCATTGCCGTTTTTCCACTTCTCAAAAACAAGCCCGAACTCGTCGCCAAAGCTCGTGAAGTTTATGACATGCTCCGAAAAGTGCCGGGCTTGAGCGGCCGCGTGGCTTTCGACGACAACGGCAACATCGGTAAACGCTACCGCCGTCAAGACGAAATTGGCACGCCAGAATGCGTCACGATCGACTTCCAAACACTTGAGGACCAGACGGTTACTGTACGTGATAGGGATACTGGAGGGCAGAAAAGGGTGGCGATTGGGGAGTTGGACATCAAATAAAAATTTATGCGATTTTTAAAATTTATTCTAGCCTTCTGTTTTATCGGAGCACTAATTTTAGGTGCTTACATTTTACTTTTAGTGGTCACAAAGGATGATACGCGTGAACCGAATCAAGACGAGTGGAACTATTTTGCTCTTGCTGTCAATTCAAATTACGAACCACTGTGTCACAAAATTTCCCCGAAAGCTGTTACTAGCGCTTTCTTTAATCCTAGAAAGTTTAGAACTGCTTATTTGCAATCCAGCTGTATATTTAATGTAGCCGTAAATTCTAAAGATATTTCTTTATGCACAGATTCCATCAGGCCGTATAAATCGATATCCTTATTTGCTGGTGGTAGTGGATATAATAAAAATGAATGCGCTAGTCAAGTTGGTACCAGATTATCAACAACCGCGGTGAGTTTTGCGCCAAATGGTAGTCCTGAGGAGATAATGAAGAAAATGGGATATACAGAGGGAGATGTTCCCGAATCTTTTAAAAGTTATAACGATGGTCATCCGGGCTTTTACTGGTTAGACTTTTTTTTCGAAGTAAAGACTTCTCCAGAATTTAGGGAGCGCATGGATAAATTGCCAGCGTATATTGAATAAACCGGTTTATTTAGGAGGTTACATTTGCTTGACATTATACCTAGAAAGGTGTATAGTTAGAGCCGTAAATAGTTCATTGAAATAGCTCTGAAAAAGGTGGTCATGGTCATAAGATTCTTGAAAAATAAGGGTTTTATGACCGTGACTACCTTGTGGTGGTCTTGAACAAACACTCAATCGGCAAAGCCGAAAGGAAGGTATTATGGGCAACACAGCAAATAGAGACAGAGAAAAGCAAATCGATGAGGCCGTTAGGGATCACATCAGCAAGAGGGCTGGAGGTTACCACCCGTCTTGGGGAGAAGAAGAAAATATTCGTGGCGCGAGACATAGTCTCTGGGTTGACCTCGACAACAATAGGATTCCAGAGGAACTTAAGGGATTCTCTCGGGGTGAAATTCGTTGGTGGTTCATGAAGGACACACCCTCTGATGCTGTCGGCCGACTGGACCTCGCACTTCAAGGCATGATCGACAATGATCTTTTGTGATCAAGTTGATCAATACGCACCAGAGCATCCAAACTCGAACCAAAGCCTCGCGGCATGTGTCGCGGGGTTTTTTCTTTTCCAAAATAGTGTAAAATCCAACAATCATGACCCCCAAAAAAACCATCCTCCCAAACGGTCTGCGAATAATTACTGTGCCGATCAAAGATGCTCCCACTGTCACGATACTTGTCACCGTGGAAGCCGGTTCGAAATATGAAACGAAAAATGTAAACGGTCTGTCGCATTTTCTTGAGCACATGTGTTTTAAGGGCACGACCAAACGCCCAAATGCTATAGACATCAGCCGCGAACTCGATTCTATCGGCGCACATTATAATGCGAGCACGTCGCAAGAATTTACTGGTTATTATGCTAAGTCGCATCCAAAACATATTTCAAAGTTGGTCGATGTCATTTCTGACATGTATTTAAATCCAACTTTTCCCGCCAAAGAAATTGAAAAAGAAAAAGGCGTGATCGTGCAAGAAATTTTAATGTATGAAGATATGCCTCAGCGACACGTCTTTGATGTTTTTCTTGAGCTTATGTATGGCGATCAACCCGCTGGTTGGAATATTGCTGGTACACCAGAGCTTGTAAAAAGTTTTTCTCAGGAAAATTTTCTAGCTTACAGACGAGAGCATTATGTTGCCTCCGGTACGATTGTTGTGGTGGCGGGCAATTTCGAGGAGGCTGCGCTTTTGTCGGAAATCGAAAAAGCTTTTGCGGGTATTAGTGTTGCCGCGAAAAATGCGAAGTTCGCGGTGAATGAAGCGCCAAATGGTGTGCCGCAAACAGCGCCAGCAATAAAATTTTTAGAAAAGAAAACCGATCAAACACATTTGGTAATTGGCGTGCGTACTTTTGGCGCGGGGGATAAACGGGCACCAGCGCTGAGTGTCCTAAATTCTGTGCTTGGCGGCGGCATGAGTGCGCGTCTGTTTCAAAAACTTCGCGACGAGCTGGGCATCTGCTATTACGTTCGATCTGGCACCGACGAATACACCGACCACGGCTCGCTGATTATTTCTGCCGGTGTTGATAGCGACAGAATAGGCGAGGCGACGAAAGCCATCATCGGCGAAATGAAGTGCATGAAAGATGAAATTGTTTCGCCAGAAGAACTCGCCAAAGCCAAAGAGCAGATAATTGGTGGCCTATATCTCGGTCTTGAATCTTCTGATGCGATTGCCGATTTTGTGAGTTTCCAAGAAGTTTTGCGTGGCAAAATTTTAACACCCGAAGAATATTCAGAAAAAATCGCCGCTGTTTCTGCCGAAGACGTTCGCACGCTCGCTCATGAAATTTTCACTCCAGAGCGACTCAACATTGCACTCATCAGCAAAGAGGCCGACACTGCGGCACTTTCTGAAATTTTGGCGACACTTTAGCGGGGCACGGTGTCACTCTAGACCTATTGCTTTGAGTGTTGTAATATTGAAATATAAACGCGCCAAACATGGGTACTGAAAAAGATCAAATCGCTCTCCATATACCCGCCACTACAATCGCCAAAGTGATTTTTGTCGGTCTTTTGTTTGTGCTCGCATATATTATTCGCGACATTCTGCTCGTTATTTTGGCGGCTGTGGTTTTTGCCTCTTCTATTGAGCCGACGATCAAATGGTTCCGCGCTCGTCATGTGCCGCGCCTGATTGCCGTCATTTTTATATATTTCGGTCTCGCTCTTCTTTTTTCTGGCGCGTTCTATTCACTTTTCATTCCGCTCATCGGCGAGACTCAGCAATTTTTAAACGACATTCCTAGTTATCTCGGTTTTATTTCCGATGAAGCAACGAAAACTGTAGGCATCACCGAAGGCGGGGCAGTAGGGAATCTCATCAGCACAATCCCAATCAACAACATCGTCGCCCAAGCCAATGCGGTGGTGGGCACTTTGTCGCACAGTCTCTTCACCACAGCAAGCGCCTTTTTTGGCGGCATTTTGAGTTTCTTCCTCATCGTCGTTCTTTCTTTCTATCTTTCTGTTCAACAAGACGGCATCTTAAATTTTCTCAAAACCATCAGCCCGTCGCGTCATCGCAAATATATCGTTGATCTTTGGACGCGTTCTGAAAATAAAATTGGCCTTTGGCTCCAAGGTCAACTTTTGCTCGGCATTATCGTCGGTACACTCACATTCCTTGGCCTCACACTTCTCGGCGTAAAGCACTCTCTGCTTCTTGGTGTCGTTGCCGGTCTTTTTGAAATCATTCCGCTTTTTGGTCCGATTCTTGCCGGCATTCCAGCTGTTGCCATCGCATATGCCGCTGGCGGTTTTCCTATCGCCATGGTCGTCGTTGCTCTTTTCCTCATCATTCAGCAATTTGAAAGCCAACTCATCTATCCGCTCGTGGTGAAAAAAGTTGTTGGTGTGCCGCCTATCATATCCATCGTGGCTTTGGTCGTGGGTGCGAAGCTAGCTGGCTTCCTCGGCCTTCTCCTTGCCGTGCCAGTAGCCGCCATTCTCATGGAATTTTTCAACGACATGGAGCGCAATCGCCTCCGCGAAGAAAGTGAGATGAACTAAAACGGCGCGCGCCGCGAAAGCGTGCGGCGCGAGGCGCGCAAAATTTCCATGCCGAATTACATCGACGTCCACTCCCATTTAAATTTTCCCGAATACGATACGGATCGTGACGAAGTTCTCGCGCGCATGAAAGAAAAAGGCATTTGGACGATCACCGTCGGCACAGATCTCGAAAGCTCAAAAAGCGCAGTGGAACTCGCCGCCAAACACGAAGGCATTTTTGCGTGCGTTGGAATTCATCCGACGGATGATTCAACTAATGATCCGTCTGTTTTTAAAGAATTAACAACGCTCGCGTCCGATCCAAAAGTTGTGGCGATAGGCGAGTGTGGTCTCGATTATTTCCGACTCACCGGCGCCGCCCGCGAGACCGACATATCAGAAGAAGCTGTCACCGCCGCAAAAAATAAACAAAAAGCCGTTTTCGCAGCGCAAATCGATCTCGCAATCCAGACCAACAAGCCATTAATGATCCATTGTCGCGACGCCTACGACGACGTCTACGAAATGCTCACCGCGGCCAAAAAGGAAGCGGGCGACAAACTTCGTGGCAACGTCCATTTCTTCGCTGGCGATCTCGCCACCGCCAAAAAGTTTGTCGACCTTGGTTTCACTCTATCTTTCGGCGGCGTCCTCACGTTTACCAAGCAATATCACGAAGTTTTACGATCCGTGCCGCTTTCATCAATAATGTCCGAAACAGACGCGCCGTATGTTTCTCCAGCGCCGTACCGCGGCCGTCGAAATGAGTCGACTTATGTGGAAGAGGTAGTGAAAGCTATTGCGGAGATTAAAGGGCTGGATTTTGAGGAGGTACGAGGGACGCTTGTTTCTAATGCGGTGAGCTTTTTTGGTCTAAAATAGACCAATATTGCACTCAAAACCCTCTCGTGGTAGTCTTTCATGACCAAAAGAGGCCGTAAACGCAAGCAAAACGGCCCAAAAAGGCAAAAATTTATCATTTCTTAAATTATTCTTAAACCGCGTAGGTTACATTATTCGCAGAAGTTCCATATGAAAGAGACATTACATAAAGAAACAGAGGGGGCAATAGAGGGCAAGATGCATGTTTACGAGGTGGGTTTTGTGCTTATGCCTAGCATGTCCGAGGAAAAAGTGGCCGAAAAAGCTTCTTTTATTCGCGGTATCATAGAGAAAGCTGGGGGAGAGGTCATCACCGAAGACTTCCCAAAGCTCATGCCGTTGGCCTATCCAATGGACAAAATGATCGACTCTGCTAAGCAAGTTTTTAAAGAAGCCTATTTCGGTTGGGTAAAGTTTGAAATGCCAGCAGTCGCTATCGCCGGTGTTGAAAAAGAGGTCTCTGTTATCCAAGAGGTTCTAAGATTTCTCATTGTAAAGACGCTTCGTGAAAATATTTTGTTTCCAGACAAAGTTGGTAAAACAGGCGAAAAAGCTCAAGGCGAAGAATCATCTGCAGAATCTATAGACAAAAGCATCGACGCATTAGTTATTGGCTAAATAATTTTTTCTATGTATTTCAACAAAGCAATAATCATTGGAAATCTCACTCGCGATCCAGAAGTAAAATCATTGCCATCAGCTATTCAGGTCGCTTCATTTAGCGTTGCCACAAATCGTGTTTGGAAAGACAAAAACGGCGCCAAGCAAGAATCTGTCGACTATCACAATGTCGTGGTTTTCGGTCGCCAAGCGGAAATCGTCGGTCAATATTTAAAGAAGGGAAGTTCTGCTTTGGTGGAGGGTCGCATGCAAACTCGAAGCTGGGACGCTCAAGACGGCACTAAAAAATACCGCACAGAAATCGTCGCTGATCGTATTCAGTTTGGTCCTCGTCGCGATAGTTCCGCTGGCTCTGGTAGCTCTGCAGGCGCTGGCTCTAAAGGCTCTAGTTCATCAGCTGGCGACAAAGGCGCCGCCGCCGTTGACACTCCGCCTATCGATACGATAGACTATCCTACCGAAGAAATTAATCCAGAAGATATCCCATTCTAAATTTCCGGCACTCAATAAACCATGAAAGCCTGTTTTTTTACCCAAAATAACATCAAATACGTCGACTACAAGGATGTCGATGTTCTTAAGAAGTTCCTCAATCCTCACGGTCGCATCATGCCTCGTAAGCGCACTGGCATCAGCTCAAAGTACCAGCGCCAGCTTTCTGTGGCTGTAAAGCGCGCTCGTTTTCTTGGTATGCTTCCTTTCGTTGTGAGATAGTTTGACTCTTCACTATTGTTTGCTAGCTAATTTGGTAGAATGGATGTATGGAAAAAGACAATAAAAAATACGCCTTAATATTTGGTGGTTTGCAAGTTTCTGACGAAGAACGCTTTAGAGTCGGTCAAGAGATCACAAAGCTTGGCGGACTTACTTTTAGCGAGATAAACAAAAGTAAAGATGGTTGGTTTACTAAATGTGATCAATTGGAGGGTATTATTGCTGGAAGTAAAAATCCTGAACCTACATCAGCTGAAATTGAAGATGAGATAAGACAAGCCATTATCTCTGCTTTTAATGTGCAAATCCAAGCTGTTCCTCAGGAGTCTCCTTTTAAATTCGAGTACGGTTTTGTGGGTGGTCAATAGGACAGACAATAGAAAAATCTATGGGCATACAAAACCAAGAGCTTAAAAAAAGACTAGGTAATGTAAGCCATAAAGATTGGATAAAATTTGCCCAAAGCAAAGGCTTATTGGTATTGAGTGGACATGGATCTCATTATGCCAACATAAGAAATCCAAATATTTCCGACCCCAAGGATCCTCGAGGACTGATTTCTACAGTTACAAAAAACTGTTTTAAAGAAGCGAATGAAGAGATTTTTAAACGGTTCCTAAAATTCGGGATAGCTGAAGATGAAATCTGGAAAGGTTTGGGGTTTCTTTAATACTCTAATTAACCTTATCCGTATATTCCTCCGTCTCAGTATTGATTCGTATAACTTGCCCAGCCTCAATAAACATTGGCACAAATAGGGTAGTGCCAGTTTCGAGCGTAACTTTTTTAGAACCGCCTTTTACGGTGTCGCCGCGAATGGCCGGGTCGGCTTCTGTCACTTTTAGCTCAACTTTGATTGGAATTTTGATGCCAATTATCTTTTCTTCAAACATAAGCGCCGGCACGACAGAATTTTGCTTCAAAAAGCGAATAGCGGGGCCTACTAAGCTATCAGCCAAGGCAAATCGTTGGCTTGGATTGCTCGCATCGCAAAACCAATTTTCATCTTTGTTTGTGTAGAGAAACTTTACATCTTTAGTAGAAAGATCAGCTTCTTCAACTTTGTCTGAAACATGGTAAGACACCTCGGTAACGCGACCAGTGATAAGGTTTCGCATCTTTACGGCGTTTACAGGCTTTCGCTGTTGCTTTCTAAAAACATGAGAGGTGAGAATCTCATTCGGCTGACCGTCGTGAATAATGTATTTTCTTTCTACAACCTCATTGTATTCGAGCATAGTTTGCCTATCCTAGCGCAACTATTTCGCTGAGGCAAGTCCGCGCCGGCGACAGCAGACATTTATTTTGCCACATCTAACTGTTTGCGGATGTCTTTTAGAATATCGTTTGCCACCTTGCTATTTTCGCGGAGAAATTGGCGGGTTGCATCGTAGCCACGGCCGAGCTTTATTTCGCCGAAAGAGTAAGAAGTACCGGATTTGCTGATGAGTCCCATTTTTTCGCCAAGAGCAATGATTTCGCCCTCCTTAGAAATGCCTTCGTTGTACATGAGATCAAATTCTGTCTGACGGAAAGGCGCCGCCACTTTGTTTTTTACAACCTTTGCTCGAATGCGTGAGCCCATAACTTCTTCACCTTTCTTAATCTGCGCGATGCGGCGAATGTCGATGCGCACAGAAGTATAGAATTTTAGAGCTTTACCGCCGGGAGTAGTTTCTGGATTGCCAAACATCACGCCAATCTGCATGCGGATTTGATTGATGAAAATGACGATCGTTTTAGATTTGGCAACGATGGCGGTGAGCTTGCGAAGGGCTTGAGACATAAGCCGAGCTTGTTTGCCCACGTGATGCGCACCCATATCACCCTCAATTTCATCTTTCGGTGTAAGAGCGGCCACAGAGTCGATAACGATTACATCGATTTTTCCTGAGCGCACCAAGCTTTCAGTAATTTCGAGGCCTTGCTCACCGGTGTCGGGCTGAGAGAGAAGTAAATCTTCGATTTTTACACCAAGCTTTTTGGCATATTCTGGGTCCATTGCGTGTTCGGCGTCGATATATGCGCAGATACCACCGAGCTTTTGAGCCTCGGCTACCACATGCAAAGCAAGGGTCGTCTTACCAGAAGATTCTGGACCGAAGATCTCGATGATTCTGCCGCGAGGCAAACCACCCACGCCAAGCGCCGCATCTAAGCCGATAGAGCCGGTAGATACAGCGTCTATGCCTACTCTTGGCCGGTCGCCAAGCTTCATAATAGAATCCTCGCCAAATTTTGTGCGGATTTGAGAAATTGCTTCATCTACACCCACGGAAGATTTCTTATCCTCTTTTGGTTCCTTTTTTTTCATATTGTATTTTATCGTGTTACCAATCCATCCAAACTTTCTTCGCGGATAATTTCTACCAAAATCTCTTTTTGTCGACCAAAACGATCTTGGCCGGAAACTTTAGCGACATTGTAGCCGGTCGTTAAAGTAATTTCTTCTTTAAAAATGCCGCTCTCGTCGACGGTGATCGGCCGGTCGTTCAGAGTGATTGAACTGATATTTTTTGTCCGGCCGCGCACTTCGAGTAGCGATTGTCGGGTGGTTGCGCCATTTGTGGGCTCGTCTACAAATATGACTGGCCCAGCAATAATATTCCTCGCTTCGTAAAGCGCATAGCCAGCTATCGCTACGCAAATTAGAGCGATGATACTTACCCTGACTTTTTCTATTTTACTTATCATGGATAAAGATTCTTTTAATTATATATCAAGATTCTTCGGCTCGTCTTCGCCCAAGGCTTCGTCGTCGCTGGCATTCTCGTCATCTTTTTCCGCCTCTACCCCTCCGCCACCCACGCCAGAACCCGCCCCGTCTCTTCCAGCTCCACTGCTCATGAGCACATCGCGGGGCTTTGCTCCCGAGCCACTGCTCACTACACCGCGCTCTTCAAGCATATCTATGAGTCGCGCGGCACGGGCATAGCCAATACGGAGCTTTCGTTGGAGGTATGAGGTGGATGCCTTACCAGCCTCGAGGACGATTTCTTTAGCTTCTTCATAAAGGCTGTCTTCGTCTGCACTACCATCATCGCCAATGTTGTCGGAAAACATTGCTCCGCGCTCGCCAGGAGCTTTGACGCCAGAAGTAATATCAATCTCCTGCATGTCGTCTTTATAATTTTCTTTTAGATAATCAACGACAGCTTTGACCTCTTTTTCTGTAATAAAGGCCGATTGGAGGCGCAAAGGGGTAGACATTTCGCTCGACACATAAAGCATATCGCCGGCACCGAGGAGCTTTTCTGCACCCGCAGAGTCGATAATCGTGCGCGAATCAATTTGCGACGCCACCTGAAGCGCCACGCGTGTAGGTACATTGGCTTTGATGAGGCCGGTGATGACATTGACCGACGGCCGCTGAGTAGAAAGCATAAGATGAATACCCACAGCGCGGCTCATCTGCGCGAGTCGTACGATACCCGCCTCAAGCTCTCTTGGGTACGAATGCATAATATCGGCGAGTTCGTCCAAGATGATGACGATATATGGCATCGTCTCCTTATCTTTTGTTTTATTTTTATGATACGAGTCTATATCGCGTACCTTTTCTGCTTCAAGAATGTTGTAGCGTCTTTCCATTTCTTTCGCCGCCCACTTAAGAGAAAGAATAGCTTTTTTCGGATCGGTAATGACGGGCGTGAGTAAATGCGGAATGCTGTTGTACAAAGTGAGCTCGACGCGTTTTGGGTCGATCATAATGAACTTAAGATTTTCCGGCGAATTGCGATAGAGGAGAGAAGTAATGAGGGCATGAATGGTGACCGATTTTCCAGAGCCAGTGGCACCAGCGATCAAAATATGAGGCATCTTGGCGAGGTTTGCATAATACGATCGGCCAGCCACGCTCTTTCCAAGAGCCACAAAGAGTGGCTTCTCTGATGTGCCAAATTCTTCGCTACCAAGCAATGTGCCGAGGCCCACCGTGGTCTTCACGCTATTTGGAATTTCAATACCCACGAGCGACTTACCAGGAATCGGCGCTTCGATGCGTATTGGATGAGCCGCAAGTGCCAACGCAAGATCATTATTGAGAGCAACAATTCTTGAAAGCTTCACACCTTCTGCTGGTTTCAATGCATAACGAGTAACAGACGGTCCGATAGAAATCTCGTCCATCTCCACATCAATGCCAAAGTTTTGAAGCGTCCTCTTAATGATGTTTGAATTGGCTTTGATGTCGCCCACACCCGGCTTACCATGATCGAGCTCAAGAAGCGAAAGTGGCGGTGGAATGTATGGCTTGTCGCTCGGCGAACGGAAAATCGCGCCGCTGAAAACATCCTGCTCTTCGCCGCGCACAATTTTATAATCGCCACCATCTGCCGGCCTTGTTTTCGCGGCGTTTTTTATTTCCTCACCACCAAAAATTTTCGGCTCTTTGGCCGGCCCATCTCTCATTGCCGCTAAAGCCGCCGCCGCTTTCATCGCATCTTCGTCGTCCTTATCGGGAGTTTTCTTTTTGAAAATTCCGAGAAACAATTTTCCAATCATCTGAATGTGCGCCGAAGTGTCGAACATTAAAAATGTAGAAATTACGAGCACGCCCACAAGGACCACAGCCGTTACCACCGACTCAAAAAGGCTCACTAGCGGCGTGGCGATGATACTTCCAAGTGCACCACCTCTTCCATCAAAAGAGAGTTCTATAAGACCAAGTCCGGCGCAGAAAAATATCACCGCACCAACGACCTGCCAAAGCGCGACATTGTTTTCTGTCCTTTTGAAAAACGCGAAACCAAGAGCGGCCAAAATTAGCGGAAATATGAAGTATCCTATGCCTCCTATATAAGACAAGCCTTTAAAAATTGCCTCGCCAATAGCTCCAGCTTTGTCTACCGCCGCGAGTATTAGGAGGACAGAAAGGACAAAGAAAACCACACCCAAAATGCCGCGCATCGTGTCCTTCTGAAGTGCGCCAAAAGACTCAGAAATGAATCCTGAAACAGATTTATTTTTCGGGCGTCTTCCCATACGAGCAATAATATCATAGGGGGAAGCACGATTTTCTCTCGCGCACAAAATCGCTTGCTTTTATTCACAAAAAGACATAAACTTTTTACTAAAGGCCAATCTAAAAGACCAAAAAAGACTAAAAAAAGACAAAAATTTTTTCTAAATTTCTATAAAAGACAATGCAAGAAAATTCAGACAAAAAGGACATTTCTATAAGAAAGGATAATGACCTTAATGCCAATTCCAGCCGTATAAATAAAGGTTATGAAGATTCCACCAGCATAATCAAAAAGACAGAGAAGATAGTGACCGCCATTTATTTAGTGTCCGGTCTGCTGCCAGAAAACGATCCTCTCAAGCTCTCGATCCGCTCCCAGTCTCTCCAGCTTTTGTCTTTTATAAGCTCAGTCTTCGACCCGAGTCTTAGCGGAAAAATAAAATCAATTGCCGAAACCACCGCGCTCAAAATCGACAATCTTTCATCACTTTTAAGCATCGCCTTTTTCACCGGATATATCTCGGAAATGAACCACAATATTATCAAAGGCGAACTCGAATGGTTTAAGGGCGAATTCAAAAATAAAAGTTTAAATTTTGTATCAAGTCTTGTTCTAACGGACGACTTTTTAATCTCAAAGACACCAACACTTATCGTGCCTCAGACCAATTTGCCACCCGCTCAATCGACTCAATCTAAAGGACATATTAAAGGACAGATTGGGGTACAAGTTAAAGGACAAGTCATATCTGGCCGAAAGCTTTCACGCAGAGAGTCTGTTTTGGCGGCTATATCAAAGCACGGCCAGCCAACCATAAAAGACATTTCTGTCAGTGTTCGCGATTGCAGTGAAAAAACAATTCAGCGTGAGCTTGTGTCGCTCATTGAAGAAGGCATCATAAAAAGAAGTGGCGAGCGTCGTTGGAGCACATATCATTTGGTCGGTTAATCATTTTTGCGCGCGTCGGCACGCGCGCCGCGACCCTTATCCACAATTTTTTCTTTGTGGCCATTGCCGGTTAGAGTATTATTAGCTCCATAGATAAAGTGTTTGCAGGAGAGACCTCCTGTGGTATACTCTATCTTTGCAGTTTGAGCTTGTGTAGAAATGCGAAGAAAATACACAGGCTATAGGAAAAAAGTGTAACAAGTAGGCCGATTTATCGTCTTATTTCTTAGGCTTTAAAAGGGCTTTTTGAAGCCCCAAAAACTGCCCGAACTTTGACAATTTAATATTAGAAAACAAGTCAAGTCTGATTTGTTTGCGAATTTATTCGCAAGAAGTTTTTTCAGAAACTCTTTTTTCCGTTTGTTTGCATCGCTCAAAATAAAAATGGGTCTTGCATTTCCGCAACTCTGCACGACCTTAAAATCTTTAGACTAAGCTCGGCATCTTGTGTCGATCGAAATATGAGGTGTCGGGATTTAGTTGTTCGGTGCGAAAAATCCGTGCGACAAAACGTGGTGTTTATATTATTAGAATTATCAGAAGTTTGGTGTGGTCCACACTTTAAAAATAACCGGCCCATATCAGACATACAAAGTTTATTTATGAATTTTACAAAATCAAAGACTGCAAAAATTGCGGTAGGAGTCATTGCTTTGGCTTTTGTATTCTCTTTCACTCCAGCGAAAGCTGCAACTGATGCAGAATACACAGCACTTCTTGCTCAATTCGCAGCATTACAGGCTCAATTCGCAGCATTATCAGGTGGTGGTTCAATGAGCACAGGATCAGCTCCTGTTGGTCCATTTACACTCGGTAGCTCTGGCGCAGGTGTTACATCTCTCCAGAACTTCCTTATCATGAAAGGTTTCAGCATTCCAGCAGGTGCAACTGGCTACTTCGGTGCCCAGACACAAGCTGCTCTCGCTGCATTCCAATCTGCTAACAGCATCACACCTGCAGTTGGTTACTACGGTCCTCTTACAGCCGCAAAAGTTGGCTCTATGATGGGCGGTGGTTCTATGCCTGGTCCTGGCGACGATGGTGATGACGACTCTATGACTGATAGCGGCGACCTAGAGGGTGGCGCTGGTTCAGTTGATACCTACGAATTAGTTTCTGGTATTAACAACGAAGAGGTTGGTGAAGACACAGAAGATGTAGAAGTCTTCGGTCTAGATATCGAAGCTGATGACGGTTCTGATATCGAACTCACCGCTGTCCGTCTTGATTTCGCTCAAGGTACAGCGGATAACGACAGCCTCGATGATTACTTCACTGAATTCGCAATCTGGCTTGATGGCGAGGAATTTGCTCGCATTGATGCAGATGAATTTGATGAAGATCAGGGTTGGGAGAAGACTATTAGCCTTGATAACGGCGCAATAATTCAAGCGGGCGAAACAGCCGAGCTTAGAGTTACAGCTTCAGGTGTCACAAACATTGATTCAAATGATGATACTGAGACTTGGACTCTCGATGCTGAAACAATTCGATTTGTCGATGCAGACGGAGCTTCTATCTCAGAAGATCCTGGAACAGGTACTCGAGCTTTCACGGTTGAGGTATTTGCTACAGCCGCTGACACCGAGTTTAAGATTACCGAGGGCGATGATTCAATCAACGACGCTCGTATAATTACTCTCGATGCCTCAAACGATACCGATAATGTAGAAATTCTTGCCTACGACATAGAGATTGAGGGTACAGCAGATGTTCATGTTGACGATCTTCCTGTAGGTGTTGTTATTACAGGAACAGCAGATCAAGTCGATGAATTGATCAGCAACCTAACTCTCTGGATGGATGGAGAAGAGGTTGGTAGCGCAGGTATTAGCGACTGTCTAGAGGGCACTGGTTGTTCAGGTCTTGGTTTGTACGAAACATTCCTCTTTGACGACATGGATCTCACACTGGAAGGTGGTGAGGAATATGAGTTTATTGTAAAGGCAGACTTCGAGCCAATTGATGGCGTGATTGTTGCCGCAGGCGACACTATTGCCGCAAGTACAACCGCTTCTCTCATTGAGATTTCTGCTTACTCAGATGTTGAAGATGAGAATGGCGACGAACTCGTTGCCGCTGATATAACTGGTACTGCTGGTTCTGATGCAAGTGCCGTTTATGTAAGCGGTATCGCAGTAGAATTTGTGAGTGCCGACGAAACTGTTCATATCGGTACACTAGCTACAGATGCCGACACTGCCGAGCTTGAAATCGTATTCGATATCACCGCTAATGGCGACGACGATGTCTGGGTTGAGGGCGACTTTGCTACTCAGGGTGCTGTCGCTGTAGTTTCGGTTGATGGTCAGTTCTGGGCAACCACTTCTGATTCAACAACCGGTACATCAACTTCAGGTAGTTATGCTCCGTCTGCGCCGACTCTTTCGGCTAGCGGAAGCACATCTGACGATGACACAGCTGCCGCAACTAGAGACTTCCACATTGATGCAGGCGAAACTCGAACATTCACATTCAATGTTACGATTCCTGCCGGTGGAGACAATGTTAATGCTGGTGCTAGAATCATGGGTATTAAGTGGGGTACTACTGACGCTGATGACAACATGAATAATCTTTACACCTTTAACCTCGGAGACCTTAGAACCGATACAGTTACTGGTTTGAGTATTCATTAATCAATTTCTTGTGATTTCTTGGCTGACCACGGTTAGTTGAGAGTTTAAGAAAAGGTTACAAAAAACCGCCTACGGGCGGTTTTTTGTTGTCTGAAAATCAAGGTGATTTTGTCCTAGGAAGCCGCAAAAATGTTGACTCAGTCGGCAAGATGTGAGAACATTGTGAACATTAAAGGCCAAAGACAATGGGTGGCTGGGGCAGAGCAAAAGCTCGGCTGAAGCCTTAATTAAATGCCTATCGAGGTCTATCCGTGAGTGGCGTTCTATCGTGTTTGCGCCCTCACAGCCTTTAAGGTCGTCTTTATCAATTCAATAAAACGAAGTAATATTGTGGCTCTTACAAAAGCTAAGAAAAAAGATGTGTTAGAAAAGCTCGGAGGAATCTTCAAAGATTCGCTCTCTGTTGTGTTTGTGAATTTTCGAGGTTTGACTGCGACTGACACAGCCAATGTTCGCAAAGCTTTGGCCGCTTCGGGTATTGGTTTTACTGTTGCGAAGAAAACTTTGATTCGCAGAGCGCTTTCAACCGACAAAGTCTCTGGCGAAGTGCCGGAGCTCGGTGGTGAACTTGCGATTGCCTACGGTGCGGATCAGATTGCCCCGGCGCGCGAAATTTTCTCATTCCAGAAAAAGTTTGAGAATAAAATTTCGATCCTTGGTGGCGTATTTGAGAAAGTGTTTGTTGATCAGCAAAAAATGCTCGCCATTGCTCTCATTCCTGATCGCAAGACTCTCGAGGCTCAGTTCGTCAACCTCATCAATTCTCCAATTCAGAGAATCGTTGTGGCTTTGAGCGAGATTGCTAAGAAACAGACGGTTTAAATTATTATCAAGGTTTATTAAATTATTCGAAATTACTATGGAAGGAAATGAAAACAATGCAGTGCAGGCAGAAGTGAAAGCCGAAATGGTTGAAACTCCGGCGAAGTTTAAGTCGGTTGTGGAGAGCATTGAGAAGATGTCAGTGCTCGATCTTCATGAGCTCGTGAAGTTCTTGGAAGGTAAATTTGGTGTTTCTGCGGCCGCTGTGGCTGCTGCTCCAGCTGGTGGCTCTGCTGCTCCAGCCGGCGAAGAGAAGTCTACATTTACTGTTGTCCTCAAGGACGCTGGTGCAAATAAGATTGCTGTCATTAAGGTTGCTAAAGAGGCTCTCGGTCTTGGCTTGAAAGAAGCTAAAGACTTGGTAGACGCCGCTCCTTCGACTCTTAAAGAGGGTGTGAAGAAGGAGGACGCAGAAGCGATGAAGAAGAAGATTGAGGAAGCAGGAGGCAAAGTTGAGCTCAAATAGGCAATAGTAAAACCCCCTTCAAAGTTACCGGCGTCGTTTTCTATTGAAAACACGCCTCACTCTCAGCCCGTCGGCTTCCGAGAGTAACTTTGAAGGGGGTTTTACTATTGCCCAAGTGGGCTTATGAACTTTTGCGGTATGGTACAATACTGCCATCAAAATAAGGAAAAACTGAACTAACTAAACATACCTAAATCATGGAAATCCTCGAGAAAGTCTTCGGCAGTGCGGCGAAAGTTAAGATAATGAGACTGTTTTTGTTTAATCCAGAGATGTGTCTCGACATTAGCTCCATAGCTTCGCGCGCGAAGGTTTCAAAAAAGGCCGCCAGAGCGGAGGTGCATAATCTAGAGGAAATATCTCTTGTGAAGCCGCGTGTTTTTTATAAAAATACGCCATCTGCGTCAAATAAAGACAAAAAGACAAAAGTGAAGGGCTGGGTTTTGGACACAAATTTTGCCCATCTCGTGCCGCTTCAAAATTTTCTTATTCTCGCGAGCGCGTTTCAACCTAAAGATATCATCAGAAAGATCAGTCGGGTGGGGAAGATAAAGCTCTTGGTGGTGGCCGGTGTATTTATTCAAGACAAAGAAAGTCGGGTGGATATGCTTGTAGTGGGGGACGGCATTCGAAAGGGTGCTCTGGAGACGATTGTGAAAAGTATTGAGGCGGAGCTCGGTAAGGAAATAGTCTATTCCGCCTTTGAAACAGCCGATTTTAAGTACCGTTTGAGTATGTTCGATAAGCTCATTAGAGACATTTTGGATTATCCCCACAAGAAGCTTATTGACAAGCTTGGTTTGGATGTGGAGTAGGAGTATAATTATCTAGGTAGACTTTAACAATTATTAGCAATTAATTTAAGCGTGTGCTTTATGGTGCACGCACAAAAGTATGACTACAGATGCGGTAACTTCATGGGGTGAGACACTCACAGCTTCTTTTCAAAATTTGTGGGTTGGTGTTTTAGGTTTTGTTCCAAACCTAATAATCGCGATTCTTATCGTTATTATCGGTTGGTTGATCGGTGCTTTGATCGGCAGAGTTGTTGCTCAAATCATTCGTTCACTTAAGGTTGACGAAGCGCTTCGAAAAGCTGGTGCGGAGGATGCATTGGCTCGCGGTGGCATTATGCTAAATGCTGGCAATTTCCTCGGTGGCCTCGTAAAGTGGTTTATCATCGTTGTGTTTTTGGTTGCCGCTTTCGATATTCTCAATCTTGATCAGGTCAACGCATTCCTAGAAGGCGTTGTTCTTGGATACTTGCCACGAGTTATTATCGCTGTTCTCATGCTCTTGGTCTCAGCTGTAATTGCTGATGTCATGCAGAGAGTCGTTGTTACCTCAGCTCGTGCGGCCGAAATTCGTTCCGCTCGATTTTTGGGTAGCGTTACAAAATGGTCAATTTGGATCTTCGGTATTCTTATTGCCCTCGAAACACTAAACATCGCTTCAACATTCATTCAGACAATTTTCACGGGTTTTGTTGTTGCTTTGTCTCTGGCTGTTGGTTTGGCTTTTGGCCTCGGTGGTCAGGAGACAGCCGCTCGCATTCTCGACAAGGTTCGTAGTGAGATTTCTCATAAGGAGTAGTTAACAAAACAAAAACCCTCTTCTAAGTTACCGGCGTCGTTTTCTACTGAAAACGCGCCTCACTCTCAGCCTCAGCGGCTTCCGAGAGTAACTTAGAAGAGGGTTTTTTGTTTTGTTAAAAAAGGTAGCTATTGACAAAAAGGCAATATTCTGCTATGTTTGAAGAGGGTATTTCTGGGGTTAAACAAGAACAATTAAAACACAGGAGAACTGGATCATGGCGAAATCAACAACGATTCGTCCCGTCGCAGACTGTGGTTGTGTATACCACGCAGAGCAAGGAATTCTCTGTCCTCATGACATCGCGCTTTCTGGTGGATCAAATGATCCGCGAGACGAGGTCGATCCTCGTGATCAGGCAGAGTTTGATGCGGATCTGGGGTTCTTTTTCGAACTTCTGTGGGGAAGTGTCGATACTGGGAAGATGACCCTGGGACAACTCGGAGAATACTTTCCGGATGAAGTCAGAAACCGCTCAAGAAAGCCCGAGTAAGGAAAGAGGCATTGTTCATCTCGCCGCCCACAGAAGCCGCTCGCTTCCACGGGCGGTTTTGTTTTGTCTAATTTTTTAAAAATTATCTAGGTCGGAAGAACAAGTGCTTTTGGAAGTAACTCTCGGAGGTCGCGTAGGCGACCGAGAGTGAGGCAAAATTCGAGCACGAATTTATGCCGTTTACTTCCAAAAGCACTTGTTCTGGAGGCCCATTTGACAGTTTTTAGCGGTCAGCTATACTGTACTCCACCAATGAGTATTCAATTAAGACCTGTAAACAAGCGGAAAAGATAACGCGTTCTAGTTTGCTGTTATCTTCGGCCGCGGTGAGCGGCTTTTTTGTTCTCAGGTGGTGTTACTGAAAGTTCCAAAAACGACAGAAAATCAAGTATTTTGACAACCAAATCCTGTCACACCAGACTTTTCTCATACTGAGGTCTTAGTCTGTTGGAGGCAGATGTGAATTGTGAAATAACAGAAGAAAAAGAATGTTCATGATTAATTTCATGCAACAGGATGTGTATATGTATTGTGGTTTTTACATTTCCTAATGGAAGTGTAAGGGCGTATGGTGGATGCCTAGACTCTAAGAGGCGATGAAGGACGTGGCATGGCTGCGATAAGCTCTGGTGAGGTGCCTAGCAACCGTTTAACCAGAGATTTCCGAATGGGGAAACCCTCAGACTGCGTGTCTGAACTCTGCAAATTATGCAGAGAGCGAACCCGGGGAAGTAAAACATTTCATTACCCGGAGGAAAAGAAAACAAATCGCGCAAGCGAAATATTTCCCTAGTAGCGGCGAGCGAAAAGGAATTAGCCCAAACCGATGCGCATAATGTGCGCCGTAAACTTTGCGACGCAAGTCAAAATTTTTATTGCGCCTATTATGTGCGCGGGGTTGTAAGGCAGCAACGTCATCTTTAATGATGAGAAAAGTTACAAAATACTTTATTAGCCGAATACGCTGGAAAGCGTGACCCAAGAGGGTAATGGTCCCGTAGGCGAAAATAAAATATCTTTTTTGTTGTTGTTCTTGAGTACTTCGAGACACGAATGGCTCGAAGGAATCTGCCGGAACTAACCGGTAAGGCTACATACTACTTAGAGATCGATAGTGAACTAGTACCGTGAGGGAAAGGTGAAAAGCAGGCCGATGAGGCCGGTGAAATAGACCTGAAACCATATGTCTACAAGGAGTCGAAGCGGTCGCAAGTCCGCGACGGCGTGCCTATTGAAGAATGAGCCAACGAGTTCATGTATGCTGCAAGGCTAAGTCCCGATAAAGGACGGAGTCGAAGGGAAACCGAGTGTGAATAGCGCGTAAGTAGCATATATGAGACCCGAAGCCAAAGTGAGCTTGCCATGAGCAGGGTGAACACCGCCGAAAGGCGGTGGGAGGCCCGAACCGATAAGCCGTGCAATACTTTCGGATGACTTGTGGTAAGAAGTGAAAAGCTAATCGAACTTGGTAATAGCTGGTTCTCTCCGAAATAGCTTTTGGGCTAGCGTCAAATGTTCCCGCGAGGGGTAGAGCACTGGAAGATATCGACAGGGCGAAAGCTCGCGACATCTATCAAACTCCGAATACTCGCGGCTAAAGTTTGGCAGTTAGACTCTGGGGGCTAAGCTCCAGTGGTCAAAAGGGAAACAGCCCGCATCTCAATTTAAGGTCCCTAAATTTACACTAAGTGCACGCGAGGTGGTGAGATTTCTTCGACACTGAGGATGTTGGCTTAGAAGCAGCCATCATTTAAAGAAAGCGTAACAGCTCACTCAGTCAGAGATCTCGCGCCGCAGATTAACGGGGCTCAAGTGTAGTACCGAAACTGAGGATTGTAATTGCCTTCGAGCAATTGCAGTGGTAGGAGAGTATTCGCATCAGCTGTGAAGCCGAAGGGGTGACCCACGGTGGAGCGTTGCGAAGTAAGAATGTTGGCACAAGTAACCGCAATACGGGTAAGAATCCCGTACGCCAAAACATCAAGGTTTCCTTGGCAATGTAGATCAGCCAAGGGTTAGTCGGTCCTAAGGAAATGGCGAACGCCGCATCCGATGGACACATGGTTAATATTCCATGACTTTTGCGAAGAGTGATGAAAGGACGGAGTGTAGTAAAGCACGCGCATTATTGGATTTGCGTCCGTGCCGTAAGAATGTACCGGAGGAAAATCCCCGGGCGGCCTTGAGTGGCGAATTCAAGCGGAGCGGAGACGCTCTGGTTTCGATCAGAGTTAATGTGCTCGAGCACGCTTCCAAGAAAATTTTCTAAACTTATCTTCGTGAAATCCGTACCGCAAACCGACACAGGTGATGAGCTCGAGTAGAGCAAGGCGAACGAGTGAGAGGTCCCCAAGGAACTCGGCAAAAAAGCAGCCGTAACTTCGGAATAAGGCTTGCCCTTTATTGTTACCTAGATAATGGAAGAGGATTCGCCGTTTGGGCCATCGTATGGCACGCGCAGTGCAACGTCAGGTGACGTCGAAAACGATGATGTTCTCAACCATTCCCCATCAGCACACTTCGGTGCGCTGATGGGGTCCATTATCTAGGTAATAAGAGAGGGCCGCAGCTAAAGTATCTCTGGCAACTGTTTATCAAAAACACAGCTCCCTGCG
>ERZ1292625.133-Hain-H41-01um-R1-133-length-120665-cov-30_pt1 | contig 120665 bp, 137 predicted proteins | sample MGYA00564400_ERZ1292625 | MGnify/ENA primary metagenome ERZ1292625 (study PRJEB36523, sample SAMEA6512639) | groundwater metagenome | collected 2019-01-08 | study: AquaDiva: Metagenomics assemblies of 32 groundwater samples
ACACCCGGCTTAAAAGGCCGGTGCTCTAAACCAGGCTGAGCTACGAGGCCGTAGCTTTTCATACTCCACGGCGAGAAAGTCCGCAGGTCTTAAGCCGAGGAACTTCGCAACAAGAGAGGATGAAAATCTCTGATTTCCAAAACAAAAGACGATTTTTAAACGTTAGCAATATCAAAAAATTGATGCACCACAAACTAAAGTGTGTGTTTTTAATTGGTGCTAGATTTTTGGATGCTCACGATGTCAAGAGACATTGAGACACAAAAAGAATTATCTGTAAACTCTCCAAGTATGCTCACATTTTACACACTTGTAAAATTTAGTCTCTGGTTCATCAGAAGAACGTGTCTGCATTGTCCAAAAGTAAGCTTCTTTATATTTACAAGAAGGACATTTGATCTCAACAACAGGATAAGTATTCAAATCAGCCTCATTAACAACAGCAACTCTTTCAGGCACAGCCATTTTCTCAGAAGCCTGTAACTTCAGTTTTCCCTTGTGACGATAGCCACATTTAGCGCAAGAAGGAGCTTTATCGCCTTCAATAAGCAATATTCCCCCGCATTTTGAACAAAATTCCATAACACTCAAAAGTTAAGATTGGATAGGTTAAAAGTATATTAATGTTTCGGTTTCTAAAAGATTAATAGATTAAAGCACATTGTAAAGATTATTGCACCCCTATCTCGAGCATTACTTATTTCTTTAACAACTTCTTCTACCTTATTTACAGAACCCTCTCTGATCACTTGGTCTTGCAGCTTCAAAGAAAATTAGTTTTATCCATCCTAAACCAGGAACTCTGCCAATAGCCTTTCCAACAAATTGATCTTGTTCTATACTTAACTCTCCAGGTAACTGCGCAAAATTATTATCTCCTTTAGTGTCATAAGGATCCACTCTTACAATTCTATGAATCAAAGGATACCTATATTGTGAGTTAAATATTAAAATATCTCCCTTATCATAGCTTCCACGACCAGAAACTAGAACAATATCTCCCTTGTTTAATCCACTTTTAAATTTCAGATTACTAAAATCCTCTTTAGTTATTCCGTGCTCTTCATACCAGATTCCATTTCTTAACCACCAAGATTCAAAATCATCTTGATGATACATAGAACAACTTTCAACAACTACAAGTGGCAATGGTGTAGCGAAAGTCCAACTAAGAAATGGGAAAAAAATAAATTTTATCAAAATAAAAGCAAGAACTAAAGAAACTATCCAAGACTGCCAAGTATCTTTTTTAAGAAAGACCCAAAACTTTTTAAGACTACTAAAAATCTTATTCACGAAAGATAAAACAATCTCATATTTAAAAATCTATTTTACTTCAAAGATCATACAAATATTTAAATAGTATATCCCTATTAGGATATACATAAAAGATACACATGATAGATATATTTGACAACACAATACTTTGCAGGAAATGCGATAGAAAAATGGAAAAAACTATTGTAACTAAAAACGGATTAGAGCTTAGAGCAGTAGTATGTAAAAATTGTAAAGATCAAATAATTCACCCAGCAGACTTAAACAGTATGCAAAATTTTAACAGCTTAAAAGATAAGACTTACAATGTTAAGCTAAGAGTTATAGGAAATAGTCATGCAATAAGTATTCCCAAAGAAATAGTAGAATTTATACAACATCAAAAAAATCTTGAATTTGGTTTTCTAGATGCTAGAAGCGTTTCTAAAGAAGATAGTTTTAAAACACTTCAAAATCAAGAAAAAATGATGGATAACATGGTAAGACTATGCTTTGAAGACATGCACAAGCTAAGCCTAAGATTTGGACAAGAAAGGGAGGAAAATTGGTAAATGCCTGAACAACCAAAATTAATCAAATTAAAAGTTTTAGAAGCATTACAGGACGATGCCTATAAAGGAATTGCTAGAATAGACACTGAAGTAATGCGTGCTCTTGGTTTAAACAGAGGAGACATAGTTTCAATTCAAGGTGAAAGAGAAACAGTTGCAATAATAGACCGTTCATATCCTGCAGATATAGGAGAAGGAATAATAAGAATAGACGGTCTAACAAGAAAAAACGCTAAAACGGGAATAGGTGAAAAAGTTTCTATAAAAAAAGCTAACATAAAGGTAGCTAAAAAAGTAACTATAGCTCCTGCACAACAAGGTATAATGGTTCAAGGAGATCCAGAAGCATTCAAGTCAGGGCTTTTAGGAAGAGCAGTTGAAAAAGGAGATTTAGTTTCATTAGGTGGGACTCAAAGAAGAAGAGATTTAATGCAAGATATGCAAGAAGCATTTGAAGATTTAAATGATTTATTTAACAGAGGTTTAGGTGGGATGGGTTTCCAAAATATAAGATTTAAAATAGTGTCCACTAATCCAGCTCAAGCAGTAATAATAACTGAAGAAACAGAACTAGCAATACATCCAAAAGCAACAAATGTAGAAGAAGAAACAATACCTGAAGTAAACTACGAAGACATTGGAGGCTTAAGTGAAGAAATAAGAAAAATAAGAGAGATGGTAGAACTCCCGCTAAAACATCCAGAAGTATTTGATAGATTAGGGATAGAACCTCCAAAAGGAATTCTATTATATGGACCTCCTGGAACAGGTAAGACTCTTTTAGCAAAAGCAGTTGCAACCGAGTCAGAAGCTAATTTTATTTTACTTAATGGTCCTGAAATCATGTCAAAGTTTTATGGAGAGTCAGAAAAGAAAATAAGAGATTTATTTGAAGAAGCGGAAAAGAATGCACCATCCATAATTTTCGTTGATGAAATAGATGCAATAGCTCCTAAAAGAGAAGAAACTCAAGGAGAGGTAGAACGCAGAGTTGTTTCACAATTATTAACTATGATGGATGGTCTAAATTCAAGAGGCAAAGTAATAGTAATAGGTGCAACAAATAGAATTAACTCAATAGATCCTGCATTGAGACGTCCAGGAAGGTTTGACAGAGAATTAGAAATTTCAGTACCTGATAAAAAAGGTAGATTAAACATTCTAAAAATTCACACAAGAGCAATGCCTATGAAAAAAGATGTTAATTTAGAAGAACTAGCAGCAAAAACTCATGGATTTGTAGGCGCAGATTTGGAATCTTTGGCAAAAGAAGCTGCAATGTCAGTATTAAGAAAGGCTTTACCAGATTTAAATTTAGATGAAGATAAAGAAATTCCTCAAGAAGCTCTTGAGAAAATGATTATAGGAAAAGAAGACTTTGAAGCAGCCCTGAAAGTCGTTCGTCCTAGTGCTATGAGAGAAGTTTTAGTAGAAACTCCAAATGTAAAATGGGATGATATAGGTGGATTAAATAATATAAAACAAGAATTGCGAGAAGCAGTTGAATGGCCACTAAAACATAGAGAAAGTTTTGAAAGACTCGGAATTAGTCCTCCAAGAGGAATTCTATTATATGGACCTCCTGGAACAGGTAAGACTCTTTTAGCAAAAGCAGTTGCAAAAGAATCAGAAGCAAACTTCATCAATATCAAAGGTCCAAGTCTTTTAAGCATGTGGGTCGGTAAATCGGAAGAAGGAGTAAGAAAAGTATTTGAAAGAGCCAGACAAGTTTCTCCATGCGTAATTTTCTTTGATGAAATAGATGCATTAGCAGGAAAAAGAGGAATGGAAATGGGTTCAAAAGTAACTGAAAGAGTTCTAAATCAAATGCTTGCAGAAATGGATGGTATTGAAGATTTGAAGAATGTTGTAGTGATTGGAGCAACCAATCGTCCAGATATGTTAGATGCAGCGCTAATGAGACCAGGTAGATTCGATAGAATCCTTCTAGTAGATATTCCAGATCAAAAAAGCCGTGAAAAAATATTAGATATTCATACACAAAAGATGCCTATAGTTCCTACAAAAGAAGAAATAAAAGAAATAGAAAAATATTTCGGAAAAGAAGCAAGCTTCAATCACATATCAAACCCTCAAGATAACAAAAAAGATGAAATTGTAAATATACAAGACTTATCAGATAGAGATAAATTAATCCATTACTTAGTCAAAAAAACAGAAGGATTTGTTGGAGCAGACATTGAAAGTTTCGTAAGAGAAGCAGCAATAATAGCACTAAGGAAGAATATTCAAACAAAAATAGTAACAGTTACAGATTTTGATGAAGCTCTTGCAAAAGTAAAACCTTCTGTATCTGAAGACACAGCAAAACGTTATAAAAAAATAGAAGAACATTATTTGAAGAAGGCAAAGATTGGAGGCCTAGACCTCGGGCCATTGTATGCTAGTTAAGAATGCAAATCTTTATATAAAATATAAATTAAGTAATATTATAGTTAATATGGCTCAAAGAACAAGATATTCATGTAGATGGGCACTAGCACCTTTTCAACCGTTAGGATTAGATGAATGGAGAAATTCCCCTCCATCACAAAACCCAAGAGTTGAAAATGAACCAGAACGAAATGAAAGAGTACTACCTGTAGAAAAAATTAGATACGAAACAAGATTAATGACTTTTAAAGAACTTTTAATGATCCCATTTAGTGATACTTATGTTGATCCTAAGTATAGAAAATAATTTATTCCCTCGTAGTCACAAACTTCTCACCACTATCCAAAAGAAGAACTGTATGTTCAGCTTGTGCAACTTTTCCACCTGAAACTTCTACAAGTTGAGGATATTGATACAACACTCCTGCTTGTTCTAATTGTCTTAAAGCAAGCATACCACGGGTACCAAACTTTTTATGAACCCATCTAGAAGCAAATGGCAATGTTTTGTATTCATCTGCAATCCAATTCAAGACTTCACGAGCAAATCTGTCTCTAACAGGAACATCTGCATCTATTCTAAATATTCCTGACTTCCCACCATCACGAACCCTACCATGCCCATTAGTAGCAAATGGTTCTGTAGCATAAAGTCCTTCCTCAAGTTCATCTGTCTGGCCAGAATCATAATTAGGGACAGTCCAACCAGCATGAACCACAAATCTTTCAATACTATGTCCAGACAAGTTTGCAATTGAAGTAAATCCAAACTTAGAAATTGCTTCACTAATTTTGCCACCAATTTCAGTTAACTTCCTACCAACAGCAAATTCTGAAACAGAAGTATTAACAGCACTCTCTGCAGCCTCAATTAGTTTTTTATTAATTTCAGAATTATCAAGGTCAACACTAAAAGCTGTATCTGCAATATAGCCATCAACAGAAATTCCAATATCAACCTTCAAAAGACCGTGAGCAACAAAATCATCTCCAACAGAAGGAGTATAATGAGCAGCAATTTCATTTATACTCAAATTAACAGGAAAAGCAGGTTTTGCACCAATAATATGAATCTTATCATCGATAAGAGTGGCTATCTCAAATAAACTCTTTCCCTTAACAACTATCTCTCTAGCATATCTTCTCAATTCTTGAGCAATTTTACCTGCCTTCAAGATTTTATCAATAACAGTTTTATCCATAATTCAAATTAAAAATCGTCCTTTATAGAATTAACTCTTGCCAAGCCTTGCAAGTTAAAATAATATTTAACTCCCTCTTCTAATTCTTCTTTCTTTTGGAACAAAATTAATTAAATGTTTCCCATTCGAAATAGCACATCCAAAGGCATCATCTTCATGTTTAATAACATAAATTCCTCTTTCAACAGAAACATCTAAATTATGTCCAGTCATCCATTTTTCAAGTTGCTTTTCATCAATAGAAACAAAACCTTTAACAATTTGATCTTTCAAAAGCAAAGCACCATCAAAACCAAGACGCAAATATCCAAGTTCATGTTTGAATAAATACAAACCAAGAAATTCAATATTAGTTAGTCTATCAAGCGTATACAATTCATCAATTGTTAAATCTCCAGAAAAACCTCTTATTTTTTCCCTACCAGTTTCAAAAAGAATTTTAGGAATTTCAGTAACTCCAAATTTTTCATTAAGCTTCACTAATAATTCTTTTCTTTGTTTGGTATTGTAAAATTCAACTTTCATTTTTCACCTTTAAACCTAAAGTATTTATTAACAATATCTTTATGCGTAAAAGCTAAATCCATTTTTGCAATCTCTTTTCGTGAAAACCATCCATGCTCTGTAACTTCCCAATTTGTTTTTATTTTACCTATTGCTTTAACTTCAAAAACAAAAACATTTGCATGCAAATTCAATCTCTCAACAATTTCCTCATGAACAAAAAACAATTTAGTTTTCTCAGATTTTAGTCCAACTTCCTCCATTACCTCGCGTTTGACTGCATTTTCTGCTCTTTCCCATTTATTAATACCTCCTCCAGGCAAACACCATTTACCACCCTCGGCAAGTAAACCAGACCTTTTAGTCAGAAGTATCTTATTATTCTTAATAATAATTGCAGCAACAGCAGATTGAATTCCAAGTAAATGGATTATGAATCTTTTGATCATTTCACTTCCTCTAACAACTTAATCTTTGAAACAAAGAAACCTTCACTATTATTATCTTGCGGATAAATTCTGCAAGTCTTCTGCATCTCAGAACTATACTCTTGCCCTTCCCAAGAAACTACTCCAGATCTACATTTCAAAGGTAAATTAACAGTTTCAATTGAAACTGGAAAATTATTCAAAGCAAAATCCACAACTGATTCATTTTCTTCAGGAGAATGTGTACAAGTAGAATATACTAAAGTTCCTCCGACTTTCAAACATTTAATTGCATTTGCAATCAACTTCTTCTGCTCCCTAGAAAGTTTGTCTACTACTTTTATATTCCACATTAAAAACGCTTTAGCAGAACTTCGTAAAGTTCCTTCTCCAGAACAAGGAGCATCAAGCAATATTTTATCAAATTTAAAACCTTCTTTACCAAGCCTAGAGCATAATCCAACTCCATCATTTCTAACAATAACTGAATTCATAACTCCACAACGTTCTAAATTAGCAGCAAGTATTCTAAGTCTATCAAGCTTAACATCATTTGCAACTAAAGTCCCTGTATTTTCCATCTTTGCAGCAATTTGAGTAGTCTTGCTTCCTGGAGAAGCACAAACATCTAAAACTCTCTCTCCAGGTTTAACATCTAAAGCAATTACACTCATCATACTACAAACCTCTTGAATATAATAATATCCTAGTAAATGTTCTATCGCATTTCCAAGCTCTCCAGGTTTAAGTTCTTGATCAACAAGCATTATTTCAGGATATTTAGAGAACGGTCTAACAATTTTCCATCTTTTAGACAGTCTATCAAATAATTCATCGCAATTTATCTTCAAAGTGTTACATCTAATATAATTTAGAGGCTTCTCATGTATAATATTATTATATTTAGCAAAGTCTTCTGCATCAGTAAGCAGTTTTTTCATTCGCTCTTCAAAAAGAGCTTTCATTTCAGGTTTAGCCATAATAAGTCAAGGAAAAAGAGAGTTTTAAAGTCTATTCAATACCCATAGACCTATTAACAATATCAAAACCATCTCTATCTAAAGGATGAAGAGTATTACCGATTAAATTTCCTTGAACACGAGGATTAGTCATTAAAGGAATACTAGAATCAACTTCAATTTTAACAGATCCCTTAATAGTTTTATAGATCTCATCAGCGAACTTTCTGCTCATTGGAGTAGCAACTCTAAGGACATCAACAATTGTACCTTGAATTGATTTAGCAACACCACCATAAATTCTATCTATATGATAAAGAATAACAATAGGGGGACTTTGGGATGGAATTGCTTTAGAACCATATAAAGAAAGGTAGAGTCTCTCCATGCCTTGAGCATAACTTCTAACTATTTCGTCCATGCTTATCAATGGTTGAGGAGACACAACATAAATAGTATGGCTAGTATATATCTTTATCTAATTAAAGTAGAAAATCCTTTATTTCACTAACTTACAAATATACATCTCAAATTTTATTCATTCAATGGGTTGTAACAACCTTCCCATCCTCTCTTCTCAAGTACAGCAGAATCAATACTACAAGAACAGCTACTAGGTCCCTCCCAACGCTCACCAGTTATAGAATTGCACATTAATCTAATATCATCTGTACAAACTTGGTTTAAACAAACCTGAAAATCACTTCTATAAAAAAATAAAAAATATCCAGCAATTAAAATGAATATAACTACAATAGAGATAATGAGTTTTCTGTTCATCTAAATATAATAAGTTATATTCTTTAAAAATGTTATCAAAATCAGCAGCCCTGTGTTATCCGATTAATATTTCCTTTCGATAGATTAAATGATTCCTTCATTTTCAATAATATGCTTTCGTTCTTTTAAATTTAAATTATTCAAAACACAATCATCTAATCTTGGATGAAAAAGACCCTTATCTTTAAAGTCAATAATATTATCTACATTTAATATTATCTAATTACATCTTTTAGCAAGCAAATATATAAGTTCATTTTTAGGTGGTTGTTGTATTTTAATCACTCTTACCAAACTCTTACCATCTAGATAAGCCACATGTTGAGTTAAACCTGCATAAGTTTTCCCAAAGATAAAACCTAAATGCTATAGATCAATTAGAGAACTGACTGCCCTGGCAATGCAAATTATCAATAATTAAAAAACATTAAAAGGAAAAGCTATTAAAACAAATAAATATATTCTTACATGAAAAAAGTAGCTCGGTTCTTAATAATTATAATTATAGTATCTATTTTTATTGCAATAATTTCTTACAAGCAAATAACAATAGAATCTTCTAAAGTTCAATCAAGCCCAGAAAACATTATCTCTGAAGAGTCTAAAGAACAACCTATTGAAGAGAAAATATGGAATCAAAGAATCGAGTCTGCGTTAGCAACAGAAAACTGCATAACTCCTGAAAATAGAAAATTTGGAGATTTATATTACAATGGCCAATTAATAGATACACATTTTCATATTGCAAATATTCCAGACAGCACGCCATCAGAACAAGAGCAAGATTATTCAAATGAAGAAATGCCATTATTAGGGGTAAACACGAAAATAACAGACATCATATGCACATTAGAAAAAGAGGGAACTAAAAAAGTTTTTGCATTCTTCCCAGTATATAAAGAAGTCTCAGAACCAATGATTGAATTAGTAAAAAGAACAATGAAAGAGTATCCCGATAATTTTGTCCCGTTTATTATGGCTCCCGATCATGACGATTCAGTCGATGGTTTTCCAACAGTAGAATCTCAAATATTACAGAACATGCTTAATATAGAACAAGATCTTTTCAAAGGCTATGGAGAAATAGGTCTATATGCTCGCGGAGATCATGGAGGTCCTAAAGGATCACCAGAGCTTCCTCCAGACAGTCAAAGACTTCAAGAAATTTACCCAATAATTAGAGAGAATAATTTAATAATATATTTTCACCTAGGAGAAAATCAAGAAGATAGTTTTAAAAAAGTATTAGAACAAAATCCAGATATTAACTTTATTTGGCATGGAGATCAGTTAATCCCTTATGAAGATGGAAAACAAAATCTAAAATTAATTGATGAAATACTAACGAATTATCCAAATGCGTATTATGGTGTAGATGAATTATATGGAGATACTTGGATCCTAAAACCAGAAACAAAAAAAGAAGATTTTATCAAGCATTTTGATGATTATGAAATTCTTCTAAATGAAGATATTTCTACTTGGAAAGCATTTATAGAAAAACACCCCAACCAAGTCCTATGGGGAACAGATAGAGGCTGGAGTGCTCCATGGTCTGTTGATGAAGATGTTGGAATAATATTAACTAACTATGCAAGAGCATTCATAGCACGTTTAGATCCAGAAGTCCAAGAAAAATTTGCATATAAAAATGCAGAAAAACTGATTAATGGTAATATTTAATTATAATACTATTAAGAAATATTATCCAAAACTAGAAGAACTAGAGAACCCTTGAATAACCCAAACCCACAAATAGTTATATACCGTTATCTTATGAATTTTATATGGCAGTTGAAGCATTTCTTACACCATCAGAATCAAAAATAACAATAGAAAAACCGGTAAAACAAAAACCATCAACAAAAGAATTAACTAAAATAGAGAAACCAGGAAACATCCAAGATAAAGAAGAGCAAATACAAAAAGAAAAAAGACCAAGAACAAAAAAACCAAAAGCTTCAGCAAAAATAGAATCTCCTAATAAAGACATAATTCTAATTGTAACAGAAAAACCACAGGCAGCTCTAAAGATCGCAAGCGCATTATCAAGTTCAGCAAGAAAATACAATGAAAACAACATTCCATATTATGAGTTAGAAAGAGACAATAAGAGAATAATAGTTGCTTCAGCAGTAGGTCATTTATTCAATCTAACTTACGTTAAAGGACAATCAGGCTGGCCAATATTCAATTTAGAATGGATACCCTCTTACGAAAACAAAACGGCTTCATTCACAAAAGGATACTACATGCTTCTAAAAAAGTTAGGAAAAAGAGCAAAAGAAGTAATAATTGCTACAGACTATGATGTAGAAGGCGAATTAATTGGTTGGAATGTCCTCCGTTTCATCATAGGACAAAAAGATGCCAAAAGAATGAAGTATTCTACACTTACAAAACCAGAGTTAGAAAAATCATATGAGAACCCAATGAAAACATTGGATTGGGGTCAAGCATATGCTGGAGAAACAAGACATAAAATCGATTGGTTGTATGGTATAAATCTTTCAAGAGCCTTAATGTCTGCAATAAAAAAAGCAGGTTCTTTCAAAATTTTATCAATAGGTAGAGTTCAAGGACCTACTCTAAAAATCATAGTAGATAGAGATAAAGAAATAGAAATTTTCAAATCTCAACCTTATTGGCAGGTTTTTGCTAAGGTAAAAGATACAAATCTAAAGCACGTAAAAGATATTTTCAAAAAAGAAGAATTAGAAGATTTCAAAAACATAAAAGATGGATTTGCAGAGACAACTGAAAAAGAGGAAAATTATCCACCCCCTCATCCATTTGATCTAACAACATTACAAAGAGAAGCTTATTCACAACTAAGAATAAGTCCATCAAGAACACTACAATTAGCTCAGTCTCTCTACCTTGATGGAATAATCTCATACCCAAGAACATCATCTCAAAAAATACCAAAGGAAATAGAGCCAAAAAAAATAATCTCAAAGTTATCAAAACATTTTCATGAAACCAAATTAGCAATTAGGGATAATCCAATAGAAGGTGAAAAATCAGATCCTGCACACCCTTCCATATACCCTACAGGAGAATTCAAGAAATTAAGTGAAGAAGAAGAAAGATTATACAATCTAATTGTAAAAAGATTTCTAGCTTGTTTTGCGCAAGATGCAAAAGTAATTTCAAAGAGGATTCAACTAATTTCAGATAATCAGAAGAAGTTCACGAAAAATGGATTAACAATACAAGAAGCAGGATGGACAAAAGTATATCCTGCATCATTGGAAGAAGAACAAATCAATACCATTAATGGTCAAGTTAATGTGGATAAAATATCTTTTGAAGAAAAAGAAACTCAACCTCCAAAAAGATATACTCCTGCTTCTTTAATCACATTACTAGAAAAAAAGAATTTAGGGACAAAAGCAACAAGATCTGCAATAGTAGACACTTTGTTTGACAGAGGTTATCTAGATGGAAAAAGCATTCAAGCAACTCCATTAGGAGTAAAACTAATAGAGTCGTTAGAAAAATATTCTCCAATAATAATAGACGAAAACCTAACTCGCGATGTTGAAGAAAAAACAGAAGAAATACTAGACTCAAAATCTGGATGGCAAGAAAAAGAAGACAAAACAATAGAGCAAGTAGAAAGGCTAATTACAGATATCTCAAAAGAATTCAAAGCACATGAACAATCAATAGGAAATCAAATCTTATCAGGGGTAAAAGAATTAAGAGAACAACAAAAAGAACAAAACACAATAATGCCATGCCCTAAATGCAAAATAGGAAACTTGCAGATAAGATTCTCAAAAAAGAGCATGAAATCATTTGTAGGTTGTTCAAACTACCCAAACTGCAATGCAGTTTATCCTCTCCCTCAAGGATTAATAAAAAAGACAGATAAAAATTCAGAAAATGGTCTACCAATATTAATTGCATTAAGAAAAGGCAAGCGCCCATGGGAATTTGAGTTTAACCCTAATTGGAAACCAGATCCTAACTACAAAAAAGATAAGGAAAAAGAACAATCATAAATTCCTACCATTAGGTAGAAAAAAGTCTAAATAGTAAGTCTTACTCTAGAAAATATTAAAATAATAAAGCCAAATTCATATAGAATAACGAGAAAGACAGTTAATAAAAGTTTATTAGAAAACATCATCTGTAGAAAAACTTAAAACACATTAAACAATATAGAGTAAATGAAAAATAGTAAAGAGTTAGATGTCAAATACATTCTGAAAACTTATTGGAGTTTTGTTAAAAATTATAAATTGCTTATTTTAGGTGTAACAATTTCAGTATTATTAATTACCTTATCAAGCATAGGAGTGAGATATTTATTCAAGTACCTCTTAGATAACGGAGAATTATTTTCTAACGGGGAAATAACAATATCTATTTTTACAAATCTTATTCTCTTAGTTGCAATTCTGTGGGCGGTAGCAGTATTCATAGCCTGTACAGCCAGATGGTTTAGATCGCATTTTATAAACATACTAGAAGCAAAGTCAGTATTTAACTTAAAAAATTATTATTACAACCACATATTAACTCTTTCATACAAATTTCACACTACTCATAAAACAGGTTCTCTAATCTCACGATTATTAAGGGGTTCAAGCGCAATGGAAAGAATCTCAAATTTCGCATTTTACCAAACATTAGCAATTATCTTTGAAGTGGCATTATCAGGTACCGCTCTAATTCTTGTAAGTTGGAAAATAGGCTTAGTTATTGTATTAACAGCTATAATTTTCACAACATATAGCTATAATCTACAAAAAAGGCAAAGAGAATTAAAAGTAGTCGCGAATACTATAGAAGACATAGAAAAAGCATTTACCTCTGACACTTTAACAAATATAGATTCAATAAAATATTATGGTAAAGAAAATGTGATTATGAACAAATATTATTCTGCAACAGAAAAAACAAAAAATGCCTGGTTTAAAGAATCTCAACTTGATCGTTGGAGAAGCTCTATTGAAAGCTTGATTATGAATATTGGAGGGTTAATAGTTATAATTATAGCAACAATATCTTTCATGAAAGGAGATTCGACTATTGGTGTATTGTCATTCACTTGGATGTCCTATTGGGCCATAATAAGCAGTATGCAGACATTTATGGAAGGACTAAGAGGGTACAATAGAGCTGTTGCAGATTTCAAAGACTTATTTGAATATGGAAAAGTTCAAAACGACATCAAAGATAAAAAAGATGCAAAAGACTTAGAAATAAAAGAAGGAGTTATCGAATTTGATAATGTCAACTTTCAATACCACCAATCAGGCTTGTTCAAAGACTTCAACCTTAAAGTTCAAAAAAATCAAAAAGTAGCATTAGTAGGGCACTCAGGTTCAGGTAAATCTACTCTAGTAAAATTACTTTATAGATTATATGATTTGGATAATGGTCAAATAAAAATAGACAATATGAATATAAAAGATGTTAAACAAGAATCTTTACGTTCAGAATTAAGCATAGTTCCTCAAGAATGTGTTTTGTTTGATGATACAATATATAACAATATTTTATTTTCAAATCCAAAGGCATCTTACAAAGAAGTAATGCAGGCAATAAAATTTGCTCAATTAGATAAAGCAATAATAAATTTCCCTAATAAAGAGAAGACAATCGTAGGAGAGAGAGGAGTTAAACTTTCAGGTGGGGAGAAGCAAAGAGTATCTATAGCAAGAGCAATTTTAGCAAATAAGAAAGTCCTAGTATTAGATGAAGCAACTTCTTCATTGGATTCAAAAACAGAACATGAAATACAAAAGGATTTACAAAAACTAATGGAAGGAAGAACTTCAATAATTATAGCGCATAGATTATCAACAATAATGAATGCAGATTTAATAGTTGTTCTAAGCAAAGGAAAAATAGTTCAACAAGGAACACATAAACAATTAATTAGTAAATTAGGGATTTACAAAGAACTATGGAGCCTTCAAAAAGGCGGATATATTGAGTAATAGGTTCTATTTATTATAAAAAGTGTGTACAAATTTGCTATAATCTCCTTTTCCTAAAGCACCAGGTGTCAGACTGGTATCAGCAACATATACATTATATTTATCTACAAGTCCTTGAGCAATAAAATCCTTAAGTCTTCCAACTAAATTCAAAATATTCCCTTCTCTAATATTAACATTTCCATCTCTATCACAAAAAACAAATGAGTCTCCATCTCTTTCAACAAAATTAGGTCTAGACATTTTACTTCCCGCGTCTATTCCAAGCTCTTAGAGAAGGTCTAACTTTCAAAGCAGGACTATGTCCTCTTCTTGTTATCAATCCACGAGATTGCTTACCCGCAGATGTCAGACCGCGCTCAACTCTACCTCTGTGGTGTCCAGAGTAAATCCAACTCATAGTCTTATCATTTTTAATTTCAGGCATATGAGGATCAACCAAAATTACTTCAAAAAAATAATGTTTCCCATCCTTTCCAATCCAATAAGAATTCAAAACTTCAAGATTGTTAAAAAACTTAGTAGCCCTCATTTCCGCAACCCATCTATAACTCATCTTCAAGGTCTTCCTAATAGTTTGTTTTCTAGTTTTACGACCCTTAACACCATGTCTCTTCCTTGTTCTTCCACCCCTCATAACACGTATACGAGCAACAACAAAACCTTTTTTTGCCTTATATCCAAGAGATCTAGCTCTATCTAGTCTTAAAGGTTTATCAACAACCACTACTGCTTCTCCAGCACGCCAAGCAATCATTCTTTCACGCATAATTGCAGTATCAGGTTTCTTCCACGCCTCACGCATATAATGATACATACTTTGTGCCATGTTCAGAATTCTCTAATATTGCATGAGAAGTCATGCCAGTTTAATTCTGAATCATAAACAAACTTTGTTTGTGCCATTCTAGATTTTGTAAATCACCGTTTAAAAAGGCTTCTATTCAGTTCAAAAAAACAGATCCATTTACATTATAAATAAAGTTATTACCTATTATAATATCTCCTATAACATTAGAAATAGGAAGCGCAACAGCATGTTTTCCATCCAGTGTTCTGACATAAACCGAATTCTCTAGAATATTAGCTTGATATTCCAGTCCATTCAAATTACTAGGAAGACTAAATTGCCTTGAATAACCATTGGCAGATCCATGTGCCAAAACTATCTCATCCTGTACTGTAAGAGCAACTTCTTTAACTAGAGCAGAAAGAGCCTCTCGCTGAGTATCAGCTATCTTATTTTGAACAAAATAAAGCATACCCACAAATAGAAAAAGAACAGCAATAACGAGAATCACAAACTCAATAGCAGACTGACCTCTGTTTTTTTTAAAATTCACTGATTAATACCTCATTCTGTTGTGCTAAAATCTCTATTCTTTTTACACCATCAGTATGAGATACATTTCCAGATAATGGAACATTACTTGTAAAAGACATAGTAGTTATTCCAGAACTTGTAGATATGCTCACAACTATTTCATCAGGTGCTATTTCAAAACGAGTTATTCCAATAGGCAAATAGCCTGTAATTGTCAGTTTTGAAGGTTCGCCAGCATAAAAAACAGATTCTGCGCTAGAAATTATTTTGTTAGCAAGGTTAGAAACTTGAGAAACCTTTATCTGATCATTAGTTATTGAAGTATAAAAAAAAGCAACACCCAAAATTCCCAATACAAGAAAAACAACAAATCCAACAACTATCAAGTATTCAGTACTTATCTGTCCATTCTTTAACATAAAAGAAGAAAGCAGACAAGGTTTATAAAATAAGTGACCTATATCCAGATATGAGTAATAAAAGAGGAAGAGGCTTAAACATAGTTATATCTTTAATTATCTTGTTTGCTGTAATTCACGGAACAACACATATCATTCTTTTTGGAACAAGTTTGTCTTTAGTCAAAACTATCGGATTATCTGGTTTAGCAATAGGAGATACAAACACAGAAAATATTGAAAACTCAATAAAACAAAATGAAAAAATAACATTGCCATCAATTATGATAATAATAGCTGAATGGGTCTTAATTTTTTCACTTCTAACATTATCTTCTATAAAAAAACATGTAGCAGAATCTATGCAAAAATCAACACATATAGAATTAATCAAAAAAAAGAATAAGTCTGACACAGAAATAGATGTTTTATATGAAATGCTTAAGAAAAATAAAAGAATCGCTCTGTCAAGACTAGCAGAACTATTCAAAGTAGATAAAAAAGTGGTTGAAGAATGGGGAAAAATATTGGAAGAAAATGGTTACGTAGTAGTAGATTATCCAAGATTCGGAGAAATAGAACTAAGACTAAAAGATGAAGAAACACCTAAAGTATAAATCAAAAAGAAAGCCAGTTAGCAAACACAAACATAGCAAGAGCATTGTAAAAAGGATTAAAAATCATAGCAATAACTTTAAGATAAATAAAGAACATGATGAAAAAAAAGAAATTCATAAACCTCAGAAGCATGTTTTATTATTAAAAAGTAAATCCAAAAAAGAATCAAGCAATGAAACAAACTATGTTATAGAAGTAGATGGAGCAGAAGTTACTATAGATATAAAAAAACAAGATGATAATTATATTTACAGCATAAATTTACCAAAGTTTAACATTGGCACAGAATCACTTATAAAATATGTAAAAAATGAACTAATAACTAGCGCCACCATTAATCTTCAAGAAATGTCAGAACAAGAATCTTTTGTAAAAATGAAACAAAGATTCCTAGGAGAAATAAATTCTTTATTGAAAGAAAAGCTACCAAATATAGAACCAGAAACAGAAAAGACAATTGCAGGAATGCTTATGCAAGATATGTTGGGTCTTGGAGAAATAGAATTCTTAATTAACGACCCAAACTTAGAAGAGATAGTAATTCAATCTTCTAAAGAACCAATAAGAGTTTATTCTAAAAAATATGGTTGGTTAAAAACAAATATTTTCATACCAACAGAAGATAGCATAATTAACTATGCGAATATCATAGCTAGAAGAGTCGGTAGGCAAATCACAGTACTAGACCCTTTATTAGATGCTCACCTCTTAACTGGAGATCGTATAAATGCCGTTCTCTATCCCATAAACTCAAAAGGAAGCACAATAATAATAAGAAAATTTTCAAGAGATCCATATACAATAATAGATTTAATAAAAAATAAGACTTGCAATTTAGACATAGCTTCCCTTTTATGGCTCGCAGTAGAATATGAGATGAACATACTTGTTTCTGGGGGAACTGCGTCAGGAAAGACTTCTTTCTTAAATGCTTTTATGCCATTCATACCACCAAACCATAGAATAATTAGTATAGAAGATACAAGAGAATTAGTCTTACCAGACTTTCTTTATTGGAATCCATTAGTAACTAGGACTTCAAATTCTGAAGGAAAAGGAAAAGTAACGATGCTAGATTTATTAATTAACTCATTACGTATGAGGCCAGATAGAATTATCTTAGGAGAAATGAGAAAACATGAAGAAGCAATGGTTCTTTTTGAAGCAATGCACACAGGACACTCTGTTTATGCAACACTTCATGCAGACTCTGCTCCAGAGACAATATCTAGATTAACAAATCCTCCAATTGATATTCCAGCAAACTTACTCAAAGCAGTTAACCTCAATGTAGTAATGTTTAGAGATAGAAAAAAAGGAATAAGAAGAATATTACAAGTAGCAGAGTTTGATACAGAAGGAGATAGAGCAACAGCAAACATAATATACAGATGGGTCCCTGAAAAAGATCAAATAATTGAACATAGAGAGAGTATGAGATTTTTTGAAGACTTGAGTAGACATACAGGCCTCTCAGAAATAGAGATAAAGAAAGAGTTAGAAGAAAGAAAGAAGATATTAGATTGGTTAATAAAAAATAATTTGCGTTCAATTAAAGAAGTTGGAAATACTATAGAATTATTCTATCAAGACAAACCAAGTTTAACTGAAATAATGCGTAAAAATGATATTACCAAAATCAAAGAATGACATTTCATATACCTTTTACAATAGCATCATTGAATAGACTTAAAATAAAGTCTAAAAAATATTCAAAGATATTTTCAGTCAAAAAAGATTCAAAACTTAAAGATTATATCGATAAAGCAGAAGTGGAAATATCAAGAGAAGAATATCTTGGAATAGTGGTCAGAAGTTCATTAATGTTTTTCACAATAACTTACGTTTTTTTAAGTACTATAATCGCTTTATTAAATCAAGGAAATCCGTTTCTAGTACCTCTAATTCCAGCTTTATCAGTAGGAATATTTACATCTTTTAGTCAGATAAATTACCCAAAAATACTAGCTGATAAACAACAAAAAGGAATAGAAAGAAATCTTCTTCCTGCAATGGAAGATATATTGATACAATTAAGCTCGGGAGTGCCATTATTTACAATTTTGGTAAATGTTTCGTCATCTGGTTATGGTCAATTAAGCATAGAATTCAAAAAGGCAGTAAAAAAAATTAATGCAGGTTTACCTCAAATAGAAGTAATAGATGAAATGGGTAAAAAAAATCATTCTATACTATTTAGAAAAGCATTATGGCAAATAAGCAATGGAATGAAAGCAGGAAGCAATATAACTGAAGTAGTTAGAGATATTATTCACTCCCTAAACGAAGAACAATATTTGCAATTGCAAACATATGGAAATAAACTAAATCCATTAATAATGTTTTACATGCTGACTTCAATAATTTTACCTGCACTCGCCATAACGTTCCTTACAATAATCTCTTCAGTTGTAAATTTACCTGAAGCGACTACAATAGGTATGTTCGTAGGATTATATATAATGTCTGTGCTAGTACAAATAATGTTCCTTGGAGCAATAAGAACAGCTAAACCAAGTCTAATATAATGAAACCAAAAAAAAGAATAAACATTACTACAATACTTATCATTTCATTAGTCTTATCTCTATTAACATATTACCTAACTAATAGTGTCTTAAAATCTATAATAGTCTTAATTTCTACAGCAGTTATAATTTTCACATATATATCTACAAGGAAAAAATTAATAGAATCTCAAAAGATAAGAATGATGGAAATTGTTTTTCCAGATTTTTTACAACTAATTTCAAGTAACCTCAAAGCTGGAATCACTATAGATAAAGCAATAGTAATTAGCTCAAGAAAAGAGTTCTCTCCACTAGATGAGCAAATTAACCAGTTTGGTAGAGATATAGTAACTGGAAAACCTGTAGAGATAGCCATGAAAGAAATGTCTATAAGAATAAATTCAGAAAAAATAAGTAAAACAATAAACTTAATTATAACTGGTATGCGTTCAGGAGGAAATCTAGCTACATTACTTGAGCAAACATCTGCTAATTTAAAGGAAAGACAATATGTAGAAAAAAGAGCTGCTTCAAACATAATAATGTACATAATACTTATTTTATTTGCAGTAGGAATAGGAGCCCCAATATTATTTAGTCTTTCAACTGTTCTAGTAAGCGTACTAACTAAAATACTAGGAAATATTCCAGAAATTCAAACTTCTGTGGCAACACCATTTGCATTTACAAGCATAAATCTATCTTCAGCATTTATAACATATTTTGCAGTATTTTTTATAATAACAATAGATGTTCTTGGATCAATGGTAATCGGACTTGTTCAAAAAGGAGAAGAGAGAGAAGGACTAAAATATGCTATACCTCTGATAGCACTAAGTCTTACAATGTTCTTTTTATTGAAGATAGTATTAGCAAGTTATTTCTCAAGAATACTAGGCTAAGTTAAGTTTTTATAATCAAATCAACAATTCATGTATATGAAAAAGAGTGTGAAAAAAGAGATAAAGAAAAAGATCAAAAAACCAACTAAAAAAGTAAATAGAAAAGGTAAATATGACTGTATAAGAATATCAACTGGAATAAATGGATTTGATAAACTTATTGAAGGAGGACTTGAAAAAAATTCAACAAATCTAGTCGTAGGTGGACCAGGAAGTGGAAAAACAATTCTTGCCACACAATTTATAGTTGATGGTCTAAAAAATGGAGAAAGTTGTTTATATATAACATTTGAAGAAAGTAAACAATCTTTTTACCATAATATGAAAAGATTTTCATGGCAGTTAGAAGAATATGAAAAAAAAGGGCTTTTCACGTTTCTTAATTACACTCCTGGAAAAGTAAAAAGCATGTTAGAGGAAGGCGGAGGAATAATTGAAAGTATTATTATAAACAATAAAATATCAAGACTAGCCATAGATAGTATGACTTCTTTTACATTATTATTTGAAGATGAATTAGAAAAAAGGGAAGCTTCTTTAGATTTATTTAATATGATAAAGAAATGGAACTGCACATCATTAATTACATTTGAAGGTACTCCAGAAGGAGAACATAAAGTGTATAGAGCATTAGAATTTGAATCAGATTCAATAATCTTAATGCAGTTCATAAGAAAAATTGTTTCAAGAGAAAGATATATAGAAATTTTGAAGATGCGTGGAACAAATCACTCAAAAGGACTTTATAGATTCTCAATAACAAAAAAAGGAATAGAACTAAGCACAAATCCGATAAAGTCAATAAAAGAGGCTTAAATGAAAAGTAAAAAAGCCCAAGCATGGGGTTTTGATATGATAGTTGGTACTGGAATATTTATACTAGGAATAACAGCTTTTTTCCTATATACTGTAAATTATCCAACAGGGGAACAAGAAAAGCTAGATGACTTAATTTATGAAGGAAATATTATAGGGTCTAATCTATTATCTGAAGGCTTTCCAGCAGATTGGACAGTTTCAACAGTATCGAAAATAGGTTTGTTATCTGATAAGATAATAAATCAAAGTAAACTTGAAGAATTTAATACTTTAGCATCATCAGAATATGGAAGAACAAAAGCGATATTTGGAATAAAATACAATTATTTTATTAATTTTTCAGAACCAATACAAATATCTGGGTCAAACATAGAAGGCATAGGACTTACTTCAGAAAATAAGAACAACAACATAAAAGTATCAAGAGTTTCAATATATCAAAATAAACCAATCACTATAGATATACAAATATGGGACTAAAAAGCAAGAAAGGGATTTTTTTCAGCATAGATGCACTAATAGCATTAATGATAATTTTTATAGTAATTTTAGTAGCTATACCCAACATAAAACAAAACAAAATAGAATCAAAAATTGATGAAGATATTCTGATAGGGTTGTCATCAATAAGCGCAGAAGAATTTGATAATAATTATGTACGATCACTTATAACTTTAGGAATAATAACTGATCCAAACAAATCATTATTAGAACAAATAGGCAACTTTTATGTAACAAATAGAACAATAGCTTCAAATATAGCAGATGAATTCCTCTCAACAATAAAAACAAAAGATAATGTAGGAATATGGCTAGAAAATAATTTAGTATCTTCAAAAAACGCAACATCTATAGAAAGTGCAAGACAAATAGAAACATCAAGACAGATAATAAGTGGAGTTATGTTAGGTCAAAACATAACTGGTTACTCTGCAAGAGCTTTTCTATCAAGCAATATAAGAAACGCGTATAGCTATTTTGGAGGATATGTAGGTGATGGAAACATAACCCTTGTTTTAGATTATAATGGTACTATAAATGACGCTGAACTTGAACTTGCTTCAAACAAAGATTTTCAGTTATATATTAATGGAATATATGCTGGAAATCATACAAAATCTCCATCAGTAACAAGTCCATCAACTTATGATTTATCGAACCACCTAAATAAATTTGGAAGTGGAACAAATAATTTAGAATTCATTGCAAAAGATTTATACATTGCAGGAGGATTTCTAAAGGTAAAATATGAATCAATACCAACAACAACTCAAAAAAGGCAATATTTTCAAGGAATACAAGGTCTAATTAATTTATATGACGGTCTATTCATACCTGGAACGCCAACATCTATAGATGTAAATCTTGACTTGCAAAGCAATTTTACAACATTTCTAAACATTGGAAATGTAACTATATTCAATGGAACAACAAATGGTAGGCAGACTATAACCGTTCCAAATTCTCAATTATCCACTACTTTAAATTATAATCAACTTGCAAATAAAACTACTCCGATAAGATTAGGATTAAAAAATGTCTCTTTAATTTACTCAGGTCAAAGATTTGATATAATTTCAGTAGTTGATTTATCCGGAAGTATGGAAAATAACTGCCCAGGTGGGAGTGCAAATCCAGGAGAGACTCCTTGTAAAATAAATGACGCAAAAAATTCTACAGACGAATTAATAAATACAATTCTTAACATTTCAGGAAATAGAGTTGCTTTAGTTGGATTTGAAGATTATTCAAAAAAAGCAGACTTTCATAATTTATCAAATAATAGTCAAACACTAAGAAACATAGCAAATAATGTGTGGAATGCTGGCGGATCTACTTGTATTTGTTGTGGAATTCTAAAAGCAAATAGTTGTTTTGATGAGAAAATATTTTATGATGGATTCAATAATCAAACAGCTGGTACTGATCCAATAGGCTGGACAGTAAACCAAGGATCATCAATAATAGATATAACAACTCAAAGTTTAGAAGGAAATAGAGGATTAATGGTAGCAAGAACCACTTCTACTAATCCAGCATTACTGCACACATTTAATCCTCAACAAGATAAGATAAAAGTAGAATTTCTAGCTAGACACGATACAGGTACTGGTCGCCTTAGATTTGAATTGGAAGGATTAGATAATGCTCTAAATTACCAAGATTATGTTATAATTAAAATGTATGGAGGATTTATTAGAAACAATGACAATCAAGTGACTCCTTATATATTAAATAGAACATATAAAATTGGGATAGAAATAACACCTAATAGCAATTCTTATAGTTTATATATAAATGACACTCTTGTCAACTCTAACCTTCCCGTAATTTCAACATACAGCAATATAGCAAGATTAAGATTTTCTACAGAAAGCGCAACGATAAATTACAAGTTAGATGGAATCAACATATCATTAACAAAAAAACTTTGTGATAGTTCAATAAATCGCACACGAGAAATGATAGTTATGAGTGATGGAGAGCCAAACAGAGCGTGCGGTTTAGACCCATCCCCTGATTGGGATGGAGATGGCACAACCATAGGGGACCCTCAAGACCAAGCAATTCAAGCAGCTTGCATCGCAAAGACAAACTATAACATTACAGTTCATTCAATAGCTCTTGATATTAATAATGGTAGTTTAGCAGAACAAACAATGCAAGGAATTGCAGCGTGTGGAAATGGAGGATTTTATGCAAGTAATGTAACTCAATTAACTCAAATTTACAATCAGATAACTAGAAGCATATTAGCAGGTTACAGTGCACAAACATTTAACACAACAAACCCTCAACAATCAAGACTTTATCCAAATTCTTACATTTCTTTAAATTATCAAGAAACACAAGATTTATTTGGAATACCAATCACCATAGAAATCCCATTTTCTAATTCAATGAATGTTAATTTCAGTATTCCATCTGAATCAACACCCATATATATGACAGCAATATCTTATTCAGGAGACAAATGGACGAATAAAGTAGTATTAAACAACGAGACAGTCTACAATTTGAGTTTTTACGGTACAAACTACATAGAATTAGGAGATCCTTATGCAATAAGAATAGATCCTAATAAACTAAGAGAAAACAATTCACTATCAATTACAACTGCAACAAGTTCAGGAGGCAATGAAACATATTCTGCGAACAACAAAATAATTTACACTGTGCTCAAAAACATATCTGCATATTCTCCGATAAGTGCAAATAGAGACGGATGCAATTGGGAAGTTTATTTCGAGGATAATACAAACATAAGCATATTAATACCCCAAAACTATACGGGTGTTAACTCCTGCATATATTCTCCCATATCTATAATTTATGATTCTAATGATGCTATGCAAACAGCAGTATATAATTTATTTAGACAACTAGATTTAGATTTAGATGGAAGAATAGACTTCTTATTCCGTCAAAATGAAGTAACAATAGACACAACAGATATTCAAGGAATCCCATTCCCATGGTCAACGGAGATACAAATAAGAAGATGGGTATAAAAAACAGAAAAGGAATATTTTTCACCTTAATAGTTATAGCTGCAATATCGCTCTTTTTAATAAGTTATACATTCTACAGCAATTATGGTGAAAGAGGTAAAACTCATGATAGAATTAATACACTAAACACCTTTATATTTTCAATCGAAGAAAATTTAGAAAGGCAGATATTTATTTCAGGGTTCAGGTCACTTTTCGTAATGCAAACAGAATCAATTGAGCAAGGAGCCTATATTCAAAACGCAACATATTCATTAAATGAATTATTTTTCAATGGAAGTTACAACAATGTCGAACAACCTATAATGATTGGTGCAACTTTCTCAGATATACAAGATGAAATACAACAAAAAGCAAACAAGGTAAATGCATATATCACTTTAAACAATCCATCTATATCTCTAACTCAATCAGATCCATGGAACATAGATATTATTTTTAATGTCAACCTTGATGCACAAGATCAAGGAAGATTAGTAACATGGAATAAGACTCAAAGCTATATTTCAAAGATACCAATAAAAGATTTTGAAGATCCATTATATTTATTAAGCACTGGAGGGACAGTTACTAATAGGATAGAAAAGACCCCATTTGCAAATTTCTCAAATGGTTCTAGTTTAACAAATCTAAACAGTCACATAACAAACAGATATTATAAATCAAACAGTCAGGCTCCAAGTTATCTAAATAGATTACAAGGTTCTAACGCAGCTAGTGAATTTGGAATAGAATCATTAATACATATCCCACAATTATCTAATCAAGGAATAAATATTCAAGATAAAACTGTAGTGGACTACATTTATTTTTCAATATCTACCCCAATTTCATGTAGGATAACTGGAATGCCGTCATGGTTCAAAATAGATCAAGCACATTTAACAGATTACCAATTAAACGGTCTGGAACACAGCTGTAATTAATTGTTTGCTATTCTAGATAATTCGTCAAATCTTCCTTTTCTTTTTAATATCTTAAAAATCAAAATTGTAATTACTAATATTCCCAAGACAATTAAAACAATTATGCTCCAAAATACAAATCTTATTTCAAGATTAAATCCCTTGTCTATAGGTGTCTGTTGATTCTGCCCAGGACTAGAGTTTTTAGGAGGTGTAGACCCAGCATCAAGTTCATTATTGTCATTTCTATTACTACATCCCAAATCACCAGGATAATCTATTTCTAGATCATCATCATTGTCTATTCCATCAGAACACTCTGTAACCTCTACAAATCCTACACCAACTCCACCTCCACCACCGCCCCCTCCGTTTCCACCAGTATTTGTAGAACCCCCGCTTAAAGACTGGTTTAAAGACAAACTAATTACATAAAGACTTGCTGCAGGAACATTTAAACTATAATTAAAGTCACCAGAATATCGACCTAAAAGTTGAGGATTAACCTCATCCATTTTAGTTAAATAATAATTTGAGCCATAGTTTAAACCATAATCCATGAAGTTTATGGTAAAGTTCACTTGTTCTGTTTCATTCCACCAATTAACTAAAAGTAAACCAAAAGTTCCATCGTTAGCTTTCCACATAGAAGGCATAACCTTAGGTGCACCTGGATAATAATCATCAAAGAAAATGCTTGGAGAAGGAAAGCCATAATAACTATCTGTGCTAAATTCAGGAACTCTCATTCTTTCACCATATAATAAATATTTTTTAGCGAAAGAATAACTTCTAACATATTGTTTTATAAATGAAAAGAATTCGTAATCTCCTTCTAAAAGAGGGAATGTTAATAGCTCATTTATTTTTCCATTACTTACGCCAGGAAAAACTCCATAAGACATATACATTGCCTGAAAAAATCTATTAAAGTTTTGATTTGGATATATTGCAGAAACCTTAGGCCAAGTTTCAATAATTGAAGAAATTCCTACATAATCATGAAAAAGTGTAGAATATATCGGAATGTCATATATCGGTGGAGAAGATCCAGGAAAATTCCACTGAACAAACTCTAAATCGTCTATATAAAGCTCACTTGCATGTTCGCTTTCTAAAATCCATTTAGGATTTAATTCTGAAGCTCTCTGCCTAGACAAGTCAACTAGATTTTCTTCTCCACCATGCCACCAATTTCCTCCACCCTTTGGATGATCCCTCCTATTTGAGTAATCCAAAATAGGCTCAACAGCGCTCCAAACATCCCAATAAGCCCCATCAAAACCAACACCACTATAAGTTAGGTTATCGTCTCCAAAATCCAAATGATCTACCATTATATTTGCGACATAATTCTGCCAAAAGGTAGTATTTGGATCTATAGATGTAATAAGACGATCAGGAGAGTACACATTAACATTCTTGACCACATTCCCATTTTCATCAACTACAGCATAATATTCGATAGTTTGATTATATGAGGAGCTATTAACATCAAAGTTTACTTGAATGGTATATGGAATCACAATATCTCCATTCTCATGTGATTGTTTAACTAGTTCCATTACAGAAGAATGTATTGGCTTATAATCTGCAGGCCATCCTTCTTGAATACTAAAAGTAGTACCATTCTGCCATTCATAAATCTCAATCGTAGCATTTTCAAATTTAAACTCAGAGTTACACGAATAAAGAGGCATGTAAGGATCAGGACATTCATTAAAATAATTCTTAAAGTCTCTAGATTCATTTACACCATTAATATAATTCTGCCTAACTGCATTAGTAGAATTAGGCATAGAAAGAGAAAGTTTAAAATCCAAATCATGAAATACTGAAGAAATTCCCTCAGCATTCTCTAGTTTCCCCCTTTTTGCAAAGTTCTCAACAGACCATGACCTATAATATTTTGTAGCGTCATACCAATCCCCCTTAAGCATACCCATAACAACCGGGTAAGGAGAAGAGTAATCTATATCCGGAGTTAAATGATTTTCAGGAAATTGAACAACTGAAAATCCAGTACCCTGAGTTGAAATGTTCCATACAACATTTTTATAATATTCATAAGGATCTTTTGTTCCAAAATAAAATAAGTCTAGTGTGTCCATATCATAATATGCAGAGAACTGATAAGAATAGTAAAAGCTATTTGTAACCCCGGCATATAAAATTTCATTTAGGTCATTGTTTGAGGTAATTTCTCTAATTTTAGCGATTAAATCAACCCTGGGATTAACTACAAGACTACCCATTAACCAAGGTAAAATTACTGCTTCTCTAGATGGATCTGCAAAACCTAAAATATTGACCACCGGGTAAGTAACTTTGTAAATCGAATATTCGTCCATCTTAGTAGTCATATTTATCCAAAATTCAGCAATATTTTCTTCCATGCCCAAAACAATAGAAGCGGAAATATTCATCACTTGTGAAGAATCAAGACCTCTAACAGTAGCATTATCCCAATTCAAGATTAAGGTTGCTTTTCCAGGCTCTGGAGTTTCTGGCAACGCATAATAAGAAAACTGATAATTTAAATCGCTTAGCAAATATTCTCCTTTTACTAAATCCTTTTGTAAAGAAATCCTAATAAGCTCATCATTATTTGTTTGAAAAACTCTACCTGTTTCTAAATTTTTTAATTGGGATATAGAAACATTTCCACTGTTTGTCCCGTTAAAAGTAAACTCAACTTTAGAGTTACCTAAAACAACATAATCAAGTCCTTCTAAATAATATAATGAACTACCTAAATCTCCCCATTCGCCAGGAGACAGACTAGTAAAATTATTTAAATAATAAAACAAAATCCCAGCTGTAAAGATTATAAAAACCAAAATCATAATAAAAATAATCTCGAAATAACTCTTTTTTTTCATGAAATATCAAGACAATTATCTTTTATAAATATATTTTAAATAACATAAGAATGTTTATATAGTAATAGAAAGTTATACGAATGTAAAAAGGAGGTTTATCATGAGAAGAAAAGGACAAGCAGCTGTTGAATTCCTTATGACTTATGGATGGGCTATTTTAGCAGCAGTTATTGCTATTGGAGTTCTCGCATACTTTGGAGTTTTCAGCCCTGGTAAATATGTAACAGATTCTGCAATTGTTACCGCACCTTTCTACATAAACGCTCAAAACATTCAAGCGGATGTTAATGGAAGTTCCGGAATAGTAATGGAATTAAGGAATAACGGTGGAGAAGATCTCACAGTTACAAGCATTACAGTGGATGGAGCTACAGTAGATTGTACAACTGGAACAATTAGTACAGCAGTACTTCCAAGTACACCACAATCATTTACAATAGATTGTACGCCCGCATTAGTAACAGGTCAGACCTATAAGGGAGATATAACTATAAGTTATGTAAAATTTGGTAGCACAGTTGCATTAGCTTCAACAGGAACAATAGCTGGGAAAATAGTAGCTTAAACAAACATTTTATTTAATTTTATTTTTTATTTAATTTTAGAATGAGGAAAGTAATCCTCAATTAATCAGTTTTATAAACCTTTATTTTGTTCTGTTCTTGATCGTGTAGCTCAGCCCGGTAGAGCACTGCTCTGATACGGCAGGGGTCCCAGGTTCAAATCCTGGCACGATCATATAGACCATAATAATCTTTATATAATTAAAAAAGATCAATTAATATGAATGAAAGAGAAAGAACTGGCTGGGAAACAACAAAAAAAAGGACAGATGCAATAGGAGCATTATTGTTAGTTTCAGTCCTTACATTTGGCGATTCTGAAAGAGGAAACCATTATACACCTCCTAAAATAATTGAAAATAAAAAACCACAGGTAAGTCAAAAAGTAATAATAGAGCCTTCAGAACCCTACAGAGTAAGATTCACAGAAGATTACCCATTACCATTTTATAGATAATAATTAAACGAATTGAACAGTCATCTTTTTAAACGCATTTTCTCTCCCTCTTTCCCAATGAAACAAAAATCATTCAACCCCTGGCACGATGTATCTGTAGGAGATAAATCTCCTCAAATAGTTAATGCAATAATAGAAATTCCAAAAGATTCAAAACACAAATTTGAAATAGACAAAGAAACAGGAATGCTTAAACTAGATAGATTTCTTTTTAGTGCAGTTCATTATCCAGGAGACTACGGATTCCTTCCTCAAACTCTTTGGTATGATAATGATCCAATAGACATAATAATACTCACGCAAAGACCAGTGTATCCAATGACATTAGTAAGCGCCAGAATAATAGGTGTATTAAGAATGTTTGATGGAGATGAAAAAGATGACAAACTAATAGCGGTATATAATTCCGATCCAAGATATGAAGAAATTAAAGATGTAAAAGACATTCCAAAACATACAATAGCTGAATTGAAACATTTCTTTGAAACTTATAAAGAACTTCAAGGGAAAAAATGTAAAGTCTTAGAAATTCTAGGTAATGAAGACGCTTACAAAGATGTAGAAATAGCAAAAATAATGTATCAAGAAAAGTTCAGTAAATACAATTAATCGCAAATCAAAACCTTTAAAGAGCATCTATTTATTAAATGAATACGCGGGGATGCCGGAGTGGTCAAACGGGCTGGATTTAGGCTCCAGTGTGCTTAGTGCCTACCTAGGTTCGAATCCTAGTTCCCGCATATTTATTTCTATAATAAAGAATAAATAATATTGCTATTGGATAGAAAAACTCTTTCTCCCGTTGAATTAGCTACGGGTAAATGCAAGGTGATTTCCAACAAACCCATAGTAATTATAAGGAAAAAGATATTTAATCCATAGAATGTTATTTCGATTATGAAAAAGAACAATATGCTAGGAATTATAGGATTACTTCTCTTAATATTTTCTCAAATAAATGTTTTTTTAGATATACAACCATTTGAAAGATTTCATTTCATAATAATATGGATAGGTTATATTTTATTTGCAGATTATTTAGTCTTCAAAATAAAAGGAAAATCTTGGATCAATAATAGTTCTCTTGCAATTATAGGAATGTTTATTATTTCAATGCCTTTCTGGAAAATATTTGAGTATATCAATATTAGAGTTCACAATTGGGAATATATAGGGCTAGAATATTTTGGGGCATACCATGATCTATTTGCAGTCTTAGCTTTCTCAACAGTTATTCCTGCATTTTTCATTACTCTTTCATTTTTCACAAAAGATTTCAGTTCAAGTTTACCAAAAAACAAGATGAGTAAAGGAGCATTTGTATTCACAATTCTTTCAGGAATATTGATGTTCATAGGAATGACTCTTTTACCAAAATATCTTTTCGCATTAGAATGGATTTTCATTTTCTTAATAATAGACGGGATTAACTTCAGAAACAAAAAAGAAAGTGTACTTTACATGTTTAAAACAAAACAATGGAAACTAATAAACCAAATAATATTCTCTTCCTTAATAATGGGATTTCTATGGGAATTCTGGAATTACTGGGCAACAGTCAAATGGATATATATTATACCATTCTTTGATTTTGCATATATATTTGAAATGCCGATCCTAGGATATATAGGCTATATTCCATTTGGGTTTAGTATATTTGCATATTATCATTTCATAAAATCTGCATTCAGTAAAAATTAAAAATTCTTCCAATTACATTCAGAGATAACTTATATTTTTCCATTTACAACTTGAATACAACTTTAATCATCAATTGCATAGGGATCATTATCTAATTTCTTTGCATCTAATCAATTATAAAAATAAGTCTATTCTAACCCAAATTCCATAGTTAGCTTGTTATCTTTTATAGAATATTTCTTCAAAGGTAAACTAACTTGCAAGCTATTAAAATAAATCTTTTTTTTCCCTAACGCTTTTATTTCATAACCAGATTCAACCTTTGAAACAAAAATATCTTCAACAGTATCAACACCAGGAGTAGCTAACTCATAAACAACTTTATCACTTAATCTTCTGACTTCAGATTTAGCTTGTCCTCTAGGAAGATTAGCCATTCTATCTCGTTGTTCATCACTAATAACACGAGGCTTAGATTCTTGTTTATGAGTATGATTCTTAGGACCAATCTTAATTTGAATTCCATTAGGCAATTGAGTTATTTCCGGCTTTGAATCTCCAAAACCAACTTTATCAAGACTCAGATTTTTCATCTGACCCTCCATCATTTTCATCACATTGCTCAAAATAGAATTAAAAACAGAATCATTTAACCCCATTCCACCTCCACCAATTAAAGGAGCTCCAAAAACAGAATCATTCTTTCCAAGCATCCCAAATTCAGCCATATCTGAATCAGGATTACGTAAATCTAATCTACAATAAGGACAAAAACTATAATCTTCTTTTAGTTTACCCTCACATCTCTTACATTTACTTGACGAAAACATGTAAATAACAGTACTTCAAACCTTTTAAAAATGTTGGTATGTGAAAATCATTGTAAAGCAAGACCATTAGATATCCAAATTTTACTTCTTTCCAGCTTTATTAATTAAATGAGGTTGCCAATGAGCAAAACTCTTAAGCCATACAACTGTGGAGTTAATAGTCTTGCCAGGCTTTGTCGTATCGAGATGAAAAGCCTCAAATTTAGTCCTATAGCCTTCAGTCAATTTAGGCAAAAAGAACAATGCAGTAATTATCATAAGTATTGAAGAAATTATAAAAGTGAAAAACATAGAACTAATAAAATCAACAGAAATATATTGAACTATAATTCCACCAATAAAACTACCAAATAAAGTTCCCAAACCAATAAGCAAAGCACTATATGCAAAACAAAAACCTCTTTTTTGAGGTGAAGAAGCATTATAAGAAAAAGAAGTAGTACCTATTACAAATCCAGCATTAGCAAGTCCAGATACAATTCCAGGTATTAATATCAGAGCAATAGGGTTCTCAAAAAACATCCAAAGCAATGGGACAATAGGAAATAGAAAAGCTCCAAAATAAATCAATTTTAAATTACCATATTTATCAGAGAATTTTCCGGCAATAGGAGCAAAAAACAAATAAAATACAGTAGAACTTATCGAAACAATAGTATAAGTAAGGTAATTAAAATTCAAGTCCTCTAGCATTCTAACTGCAAAAAAAGGAGCAGACATCATCATCGCAAAATAAAAAAATGCCTGAAAAACTGCAAATTTTCCATAATTATCATATCTCTTTAAAAAAGAGATAAAAGAAAAATAAGATTGCTTTTTAACTCTAAAATAAGGATTGAATATCTTATTAGTATAATGAACCGAAGCAATTCTAAAAATCATAGCGAATGCAAATAGAAAAGCAAATCCAAGCAAAACATATCCTTTAGTTTTAAACAAATCAAGTAAAAATCCAGAAATAACTAATGTTACTAAACCAACAATTCCAATCAATCTATTCCTAGAAGCAAAAAACTTTCCTTTTTTTTCTTCAGGAACTAAATCACCAAGCCAAGAAAGCCATGAGACATAACCAGCTCCATAAATAAATGGAATAAGAATTCCCCATAAAGCAATCATTATCCAAGGTAAAACTAATGTAAGAGTTCCTTTCCACGCAAAATAAATTAAAGCTAAAACAGGAATTTGCAAGAATACTATCCATAATTTAGCATGCATCCAAAGTTTTTTACGAGAATGATTTTCCATAAGCTTGCTTCCCACAATTTCGCCATAAGGATCAAATAATCCATTAAGTGAAGTCATAAGTCCAATATGAAAACTATTTCCACCAGTAGCTAGAATAAGAGGTGTAAGAAAACCGCTAGACATATTCACACCAATAGATTGTGTATATCCTTCTTTTAGGCTAGCACGTAAAGCGTGTTCTTTAGAGTGTTTCAAATAGTCAGATTCATCTATAATCTCCTCACCCATAATATACCTTAGCAAAAAACATTAATAAACATTGTTAGTTCTTAACAAAATTCCGGACACTTTTCTCTAGCTCTTATTTTAAGGCGCTCCATTGTTCTATGCAATATATTCTTTACATTAGACAGAGAACATCTATACATTTGCGCTATTTTATTCCTATCAACACCATCAACTAAATGAAGACTAGTAATTTGTAAATGTTCTTCATTTACTGAAAAACCATTAAATATTACCTCGACAAGATCCCTATTATCTACATCTGAAAAATGATCTACTGAATCAGGAGGATGTTCAAAAAGATCATCCAATCCAAAATGATCTGGCCTATTAAAGTATCGACCTTTAGTTTTTTTAAGCAACCTCCAACCAGTTTGCCTTAGAGAAAGAGGTATTAAATTAGGATAAACGGGAATTTTTCTTTCAATTTGACCATATAAATTCAAGAAAGCTTCCTGTATGACATCTTCTGCAGTGTTGTAGTCTACACCTCTCCGAGCCAAGTAACCTATGAACCTTGCACGAGATTCATCAAAATGATCAGTCAATTCCTGAAGAGTTAAACTCTTCCCAGAATGTTCTTTCAAAGCAGAACAACCATTCATAGTAGGTAAAAATGACAAATGTATAAAAACATATGTGTTCAAATGAAAAATAGAAATTGCTTCCATCAACATATAATAAAACTAATTTCTATTGATTTACTAACCGAGTACATCTTGATATTTAGGTTCAGCAGAGACAACTCGAATTTCGTTTTCTAAAACTCTTTTAGCATACTCTTTTTCTTCCCCAACAGGAACTTTTACTGTTGCGATTTTAACAAATTCTACCCAATCACTTACAGTTCTGCAAGCTCCAGCTGGTGCTGGTTGCGTTTCAGGCCCTACATTATCAGTACAAAGTTGCCTCTCTTCTATTTCTAATCTATATTTGTCAAGGATTACTTCTGCTTGTTCCTTAGTACTATCTTCTGTAAATGAAAAAACAATATACCCTTGCTGAATATTAGGATTATCAAAGGTTTCTAACATTGTATTAATAGTTCCAGATCTTTCGCTTGATTCATCTTCTTGAGTAGAATAATTAATTGATAAAAGCGTAATTAATGCAACCAATGCAATTACTAAAATCCCTAAACCTATTTTTAGAAGTTTACTCATTTTATTATTAATTTTGATTTATTTATATATTCATCTAATATTAAAAATCTAAGATAAACTATAGATATAGTTTGGTGCGCATGAAATTAGTCAAAATTTATTTCTTCTTCAGTTTTTGGGATATTCTCTTCATGTTCTCTTACAATTTTATAGAGTGCAACTATCTCCTTATCTGTAAAAATCATATTAGTGATAGATTCGTTTAATATAAAATTCTTTTGGTTTTACATTTTACTAGAAATTTTGTACTTAATTTTTTCATATTCTATCTCACTATAATCCACTTTTTAACCAAATGTCAATTATCTTTTCTCTTGTTTCAACTTCGCTTAAACCCACATCTTAAAGAAGCTTAGAAACTATTTAAAACTAGTCCCAGAGAGCATAATTCGCGAGTCGCACTGAGAAGGCTACAAGAGCATTTTCCAGGGAGACTAATTTATTCAGGAACTACTATCTTGTCTACAAAGAATTCTGCTGGACCGTAGATTAAGTGTCCTGCTTTCTTGCAAGCGTCAGCATACTTTCTCCACTCAAACGGTCCTTTTCCATCTACCGCATCTTTTGCAGATCTATTTACATCAACTGCTAAGTCATCTATACTTTTAACGACTTCAAATCTTAGTCCTCTTTTAACTAAATCTCCAAGTTTATCTTCAAATTCAGCTTTTGTTATTGTTTGTAAGTCAATCCCATGATCTCCCAAATAAGATCTTATAATTAAACCAAAAAGAGGTGTTTTACTTTTGACATATTGTGGCTCTAAAGTCATTTTTCTTATCCAATCTTCTGTTTCCCTTATTACCAAAGGGTTACCTTTAAACATCATATAAGTACTATGAATGTAATTAGCTAACGGAAACCAATCATTCCATCTATGTTTGCTTTCTCCAAATTCATATTCGCTGTCTAACATAGTTCTCCCACAAAATAAGGCTATTTAAATTTAACTAATAAGTAGTTACATGTGCTTCCTCAAGACATTTGTCACCCCCTATCAAAATGATGAGTAACCAATTTATTCATAGGCTGTAAAAACAATTATTATTACCTTTTTGCTTCAGCCAATAATTCATCCATTAATCCATCACAAAGTTGAGTATAATAGTACTGATCAAAATGAACAACTGAATCATGAGAATGTATAACATCCCAAAATTTCTCTTTAATACTTATTAAAAAGTCTCTAAGATCTTTAGCATTTGTAAAGAACATCATAAGTGATAAATCCCATGTACCTATTTGTTCTATTAAAGAGTAAAAGCGTTCATCATTGTAGAGATATGTCAAAAAGTCTTCTTTTCTTTTATGAGATATATTTCTAAATTTTATCATTACGGTAGTGTATTGGTAATCAAGTAGATGGTAATTTAGACGAAGAATAAATTCTTTAATAATTCCAGCTTTAATTAGGTTTTTTATCCTATAGTTTACTGCATCTCTGGAAAGATTTAATTTTTTTCCTAGATCTGTAAGGGAGATGCGTGAATCTTCGTGTAGGTTTTTTAGTAGGATAATATCCTTTTCATCCAATTCAACTTCTTTCTTTTGTTTTGCATTAAATTCAGAGGTATAAGGGAAATTTAATTTAGATCCATATTCACTTTTCTTTTTCATATTTCTAATATATTTTTGGCTTTTATGTATAAAGTTTTTTACTGTAGCTACCATAAAATCATTAAGATATTCTTTAATTGGAGAAAGAATGCTCTCTAAGATTGAGTCGTAGTTTTCTTCATATAATGTTTCAAACATCAAAATTATCTCCCATTTCCCACCTGTTTCTATGACCCAATTAACATATTTGTTTTTTAAAAAGTCCTCGATAATTAGTTTCATTTTATCTTGAGATAAAGAATGAAATTGGAGGTATAGAACATATCTATGTGCTCCTAAAAGTTTTGGATCTATAACTGTGAAAACATCAGTTATTATCTTATTTTTCCTAAGATTATTATATCTATAATTGATTACCTCTGTACTGGTTCTTAATAAGTCAGCTATTTGAGATAAAGGAGTTCTACTATTAACTGTTAAGATATTAACAATTTCCCTATCTTTATTAGTTAACTCTATTTTTTTATGTTCTTCAGCAATTATTTCGCCAGTTTTCCTCATATATTATATAGTGCTAAATTAGCTTATATATTTTACGCATATTTCAAGAAAGTCTATAACTAATTTTAAATATAGCTAATTATCTCTAAATTTATGAGTAAAGGTAATTTTGACCAAGCATTAGAGTCAGCAAGGCAAGAGTTAGCAACTTTTGATCTAAATGCAGTTCATGCTTTAGGGTTATCGAAAGTTCATACAGATTTACTTGGGAGTCATACAGTTGTCACTTACCCTCCCTTAGACTCTTTATCCAAAGACATTGATTCAGACAGATTACTTCAAAAAGTTAAATTTGGACAAACAGTTAACGGCTATGCTCACGTTCCATGGTGTGAGTATCCATGCAAGTTTTGTCCGTATACCACATTAGGAATTAAAGGACAGGGTATAGAAAGAATGCCTGAGTATTTCCAAGCATTACAAAAAGAAGTTAAAATGTGGGCAGAAAAAATGAAAAGAGATTCATCTCAAATGGAATCTTTATATATTGGTGGAGGAACACCATTTGCAATTCCTACAAGTAAACTTGAATGGTTAGTTTCTATGCTTAGAACAGAAATTCCATTTACAAGTAATCCTGCAATATCAGTTGAAACAACACCATTTGCAGCATTGCAACCAGATGCAAGAGATAAGTTTGGAATATTAAGAGCAAATGGCGTTAACAGAATGAGTATGGGTGTCCAATCTTTTGATTTTCCAACTCTAAAAGATACTGCTAGAACATTTCAAGGGCATAAAGATGGAGACGAAGAAAAAGCAGTAAGAGTTCTTCTAGACTCGGAAATACCTCATATTAATATAGATATGATTCAAGATTTGCCAGAACAAGCTGGTTCTCCACTCGATCGTCTTCGTAATGATTTGGAAACAGTAGTAAGATTACAACCACATCATATTACATGGTACAATATGCGTCTGAGACCTGAAACAACTTATGCCAGAAGAGGCACTTCATTTAAATCTCCCGAAGAAGAAAGCTTACTCCACCGTCTAACAATTTGGAACTTTATGGAAGTAGCTGGATATCAGGTATTAGAAGGAGATAGATTCGCTAAAGGAAAAGAATACGAAGATAAATTTAGGAAAGCAAGAGGATCAGTAACGAAAGATCTTCTAGGAATGGGTGTATCTGCTTATTCGCATGTTAATGAAGTATTCTTCCAAAATCCAAGAGTAACTGGCAATAATGTTAGGTCAGATTCTAAATTAGCTACAGAACAATATGTTGAACGTCTAAGAAATGGAAATCATGCAATTACATTTGGTTTTCCAATAGATGCTTCTGAAAGGCTAGCAGCACTTTTTGCTCTAGGATTAAAGGCAGGAGTGGATCTTGAAGAAATTGAAAACGTAGCATTTGGTCAACCTGATTGTGGAGCATATATAAGACACGTAATTAATCCAAGCGCAGATAGGTATGTTCCAGCAGGATTGTTAGAAGTAAAAGATGGAAGAATAAGATTTACAAGATTAGGAAGGTTATTTGAGAATGAGATTTGTGCTTCATTTTATTCTCCAACAGTTGTTGCTGAAGCGAAAGCAAGAAGAGGAGAATTAGCTCCAGAACTAATGAGATTATATCAAAACTATGAAGGAACCAAGGCAATAGATAGAATGGTTATGGAACAAAAACCAACTTTATAGTAATTTTATTAAAATAATCAGTTACGCATGAAAGGATACGAAGAGGGGTATGCGCCGGTCGGGAATCGAACCCGACTCTTCGACTTGGGAAGCCGAAATCTTAACCGATGGACCACCGGCGCCTAAAGTTAGCAATGACAAGTCTTTTAAAAAGCTAATTACAAATTACAATATGAAAAAGAGCACAAAGAAAAATTGGAAAAGGTTCTTCAAATATCTTTGGCTTGTAATCTGGAACATAATAAAAATCCCTTATTACATAGTAAAATTAATTTCAAAAACTCAAGATAAATTAGAACAAAAAGAAATTAAACAGATAGTAGAAAAAAAGAGGGATTCAGTAAAAGCCATTTACCAAGATTTCAAAATATTAAATACACAGAACGGAAATTACAAAGAATATGAAAAATATATCTCGAGTGATAAAAGCAAGATAGGAATAATTCTAGGTGCTAGAGGCACAGGTAAAACAGCAATTGGAATTAAAATATTAGAAAACATTTACGCAAAGAGCAAAAGAAAGTTATATGCTATAGGTTTCAAAAAAGAAGACATGCCTTCATGGATTGAAGTAATAGAAAGCATAGAAGAAATAAATAATAATTCAACAGTCCTAATTGATGAAGGAGGAGTTTTATTCAGTTCAAGAAATGCAATGACTAAACCCAACAAACTTCTTAGCCAGTTAATTCTCATTGCAAGGCATAAAAATCTTAACATCTTATTTATTTCTCAAAACTCATCAAACTTAGATGTAAACATACTAAGACAAGCAGACCATTTGATACTAAAGCCAACTTCCTTACTACAGGAAGACTTTGAAAGAAAAAAAATAAAAGAGATATATGAAGAACAACAAGAAAACTTCAAAAAATATCAAAATATTAAAGGATACACATATATCTATTCAGAAGAGTTCAGAGGATTCATAGCCAACCCATTACCATCATTTTGGAGTACAAATATCAGCAAGAGCTTCAGATAAGGTTTTAATATCAAATAATTATTCTATAATTATGACAAAAGAAACATTCTATATTACAACCCCTATATACTATCCAAATGATATTCCACATTTGGGTCATGCATACACAACTATAGCAGCAGATGTAATGGCCAGATGGAATAAACTTCTTGGAAAAAATGTATTCTTTCTAACAGGTACAGATGAACACGGTAAAAAATTAGCAGACACAGCTACAAAAAATAAACAGAAACCAAAAGAATTTATAGATAAATTAATACCAGAATTCAAAAAAGATTGGAAAAGCCTAAACATAGAATATGATAGATTCATAAGAACAACAGACAAAGATCATGAGGATACAGTTCAGAAAATATTGCAAAAACTAGATGACAACGGAGATATTTACTTAGGAGAATATGAAGGGTTTTACTGTACTTCTTGTGAAGCCTATTACACTGAAAAAGACGCCCCTAATCTAAATTGCCCTATACACGAAAAACAATTAGATAAATTAAAAGAACCGTCCTATTTCTTTAAATTATCAAAATATGAAAAATTTTTGTTAGACCATTATAAAAAAAATCCAAATTTCATCCTGCCACAAAAAAGAGCAAATGAAGTAATAAACAGAGTAAAAGAAGGTCTAAAGGATCTAAGTATATCAAGAACTTCTTTTGATTGGGGGATTCCTTTACCATTCAATAAAAAACACGTCACTTTCGTTTGGGTAGACGCCCTATTCAATTATTACTCTGCAACTCAAAGTGAAAAAAAATTAAACAAATTCTGGCCAGCAGATCTTCACTTAATTGGAAAGGATATTTTATGGTTTCACACAGTTTATTGGCCAGCACTTCTAAAAGCAGTAGATTTACCCTTGCCAAAGACAGTATTTGCTCATGGATGGTGGACAGTTAATAGTAAAAAGATGGGCAAGTCTACAGGTAATGCAGTAAAAATAAATGAGCTAATTAGTATTGTAGGTGTAGATTCTGCTAGATATTTCTTACTTCGTGAAACTCCTCTAGGAGATGACGGAGATTTTTCTGAAAGCATGCTAATCGAACGTCACAACAACGAACTAGCAAACAAACTAGGTAATCTAGTAAGCAGAGTCTCAGCTCTAGCTGAAAAATATGGAATTGAAAAAACAAAAAATAGTTTAGAAATAAAAGAAACTCTAAAACAAATAGAAGAACATTTCAATAATTACGAATTGCATAAAGTCCTAGAGAGTATTTTCACATATATAGATAAAACAAATGAATACATACAAGAAAAGAAACCATGGGAAACAAAAGATAAAAAAGTATTATATGAGCTAGTTTTAGCAATAAAAAATATTGCAATTCTAGTCAGTCCATTCATGCCAGACACAGCAGAGAAGATAGCTAAAACATTTAATTTCAAAATCTCTTTAGATGAGTTAGATAAAACTCTAAAGGAAAGCAAGATAGTTAAATCAGAAATTTTATTCCAAAAAATAACATGACTGATAAAATACCCTTCACAGACTTTGAGAAAGTAGACTTGCGAGTTGGAACAATACTCGAAGTTGAGAATCATCCTAAAGCAGATAAACTTTATGTCTTAAAAGTAGATTTAGGAGAAGATAGTCCAAGAACAATAGTAGCAGGTCTAAGACCACACTATACTCACGAAAACCTAAAAGGAAAACAAGCCATATTCGTAGTTAATCTTGAACCAGTAAATCTCAGAGGAATAGAAAGCAATGGCATGATTCTAGCAGCCTCAAACCAAGAAAAAACTAATGTCTTTTTCTTAAAACCAGATAAACAAATAGCACCAGGAAGTAAAATACACTAAATTTTTAACCAATCAACTTCTTCCAAAACCCTGGTTCTTTATAACTAACTCCTGCAATCTTAGCAGCAATTCTTTTGTAAGCTAAAGCAGATTTTGTATATGGATACATATGAATAACAGCATCTTTATGTCTCAAAGAAGCTAATATCTTTTTATCTTCAGGAATAACACCTAATATCGGCAAATCAAGCATTTCCTTAATATTAGAAATAGACATCTCATGAGTATTTCCAGAGACTCTAGTAACTATAACTCCCCTCACTTTTTTTCCCAACTCTTGAGCTAACCTAGCAGTTTTCAAAGCATCTGTAACAGCAGTAATTTCCGGGTTAGTAACTATAACAAGTTCATCAGCAGCTTCTATCGAAGCAACAGCCTCATCTCCCAAACCAGCAGCTGAATCAAGTAAAACAAAATCAGCCATTCCTCTAAGTTTTTTAGCAACATCAGTCAATTTACTATGATTAATTTTTCTAAGTTCTTTAACAGAAAGTGAAGAAGGAATAACCTTAGTTCCAGAATCATGCTCATAAATAGCATCTCCTACTTTAGCTTTTCCTTGCATAACATGATTTAAATTAACAGGAACAATTGGAGCCCCAAGATGCAATCCAACATTAGGAGTAGTCAAATTAGCATCAACAATTATGACTTCTTTATTTAAAGCATTTAAAGCGGCGCCTAAATTTATAGTAGTAGTCGTCTTACCAACGCCACCTTTTCCAGATGTAACTGTTATTACTGCCATTTGAATTTAAAATCACTTTAATAAAAGACAATTACTTGAGATAGCTTATAAACCTTTCTAGAATTTGCGAATATATTGCAAGTTGTTCGAGGTTAATATTAACAATTTTAGTTTTGTAAGTAACTCTTAAATTAACTCCTTTTCGAAATTCACTTTCTCTCATTTTCTCAAGGTTTTCAATGTCTCTAAAAAATTCATACAAATCAAGTGCTTCAATGATAACTGGTTCGTTAGCATAAATTTTCCTCAACTGAATAACCTTGGCTCTAGGCGCATCAGGTACCGGTTTCCAAGACTTCCCAGCCTTTTTAATTAAAAAACCAAAAGAAGTATCAACCATAATTTTCCATCTGGAAAGTAAATTCAAAATAACATCACAAGTCTTTGTATATTTTAAGCTAACATAAAGTAAATGGTCTGCGCTAATTTTCTCCTTAATAATATCTTCAATCAACATAAATAGCAATTCCTAAGGACAAGACTATGTTAAAAGTTCTTTTTATACCTTTCTACTTATAAACTTTATAAAGGGATATATCACTCAGAAGAAAGTTCAATTATTGTTTGAGCTATATCCCCCTCATTCCTTTCAAGAGCACTCTTTGATCCATCATAATCTTTTCCAGTTTTTTCCATAATTAAACGAATATCTTCTTCGGAAATACCTATCTCCTCTTCATTAGCCTCTCCAGATATTTGCCATGTTTGTTGACCTTGCATAGTTACTTTAACAACAGAAGGATTTTCAATCACAATCTTAGATCCATCATTTTTCTCAATAACAACACGAGAAGCATCAACTTCATCTTGTTTAATACCCATCTGCTTCATCATAGCTTGCATCTTCTTAGGGTCAATTCCGCCAAACATGTTCCAAAATCACAAACAAACCTATTTATAGGTTTCTAAAAAATCAGCAAGAGCATTCCCAATCAATGTGGGGGGAAATGAAGGAGCATCAATTCCAAGAGTATTAACTTCTTTAGGAGAAAGAGGCACATGAACAAAAACAGTTTTAGAATTTAGATTTTTATCAGAAACTAATTTTAAACATCTAAAATAAGCATTATTACAGATATAAGTTCCAGCAAAAAAAGATAAATCGCAAGGTATATCCAATTTCTTCAAATGGTTTACTAACATTTCACAATTAAATTTGGTTTTAATAGCGTCAGCTCCAGAGATTATTTTTTTATTAGTAAAAATCTTTCCCTTCTCATCACCCCTAGGTTCATGAATTACATTTAAAGCAATACTTTCAACAGTAATTTTGTTTCTTTTAGAAGCACCTAAACCTAATATAAAATAAGGTTCAAATTCTAAAATCACTTTTTCTAAATTTCTCTCAAATCCATAATCAACTGAAAAGATCTCAAGTCTTATATTGATTCCATTTTTGCCTTTAAGAGAGTCATAAATAATTTTTCCAACTTCAGCAGATGGATTAGTATTCAGTTTATCAAATTTCTTGAAAGCATAAACTAAAATCTTCATAAATTCCAACAAAAAGTTATATTAATATAACTTCCTATTACCCTTCACTTCTTCATAGGTAAAATAACCTTAGTCCCACACTCTGAACAAAACTTAACATTATCTTGCAAAACTATTTGACATCCAGAACATCTAACAGGTTCAACCTTTCTTTCAATTACTGTCTTATAGCCTTTCTTTCCAGATAGTAAAAAACCAAAAGCCTCTGCAACAGCATCACTATTCATCTGATCACGCAAATCTCTTCCACTAGTCATTATAAATCACCTGCACAACGAAAAAACAATTCATTATTTAAACTTTGTTCAAGAATTATACAAAGTTTATGCTTGACAACATCAGTTGGCATTGTTTAAACTTTATTCCAAATTATCATCGAGCTCAATTAAACAATCGGCCAAAAGACTTTTAAAACAATTACAAAAGAAATAACTGCAACTAGAAAAGCAACAACTGCTCTTGGAGAGATCATAAACTTACTAGAATACTCAGAATCATAGCGCATTATTCCACCAAATGCTCCAGGCATTTGTATTTGATTTTGTTGAGCCATAAAAAATAAAGCAAAAAACAGTATAAAAACCTTATTAAGATAGTTATTTAAACAAAATAAGGTAAATTACATCATGACTAAAAATAAACCAAAAGATACAAATAGTTACAAGGGATGGTTAAACTCAGACAGTTTTCTTAAGAGGGCATTTGCAATATCTGGATATAGTTTTATCCCAGTTTTAATATTCTATGGAATAATCATAATTTTATTTATTATTATATTTTTGATATTTTTAGCATTCAATATTAATTAGATTTTCTTTATATTTTCAAGCAACTCATTCTTCTTTTTTCTTGAAGTATATTTCTTACCAAACCTAACAAGAGTAGGATTCACTTGAGACCAATATTTAGGAGGAAATAGTTTCTTCAGATCAGCTTCAACTTTATGAGGATTATTTGCCTTGCTCCAACCAAGTTTTCTCGCCAAGTAAAACACATGAGTATCAACAGCAAGCCCATATTTACCATGTTCAGACAAAAACACATTAGCGGTCTTTCTACCAACACCAGGCAACTCAATTAACTTATCCAAATCATGAGGAATTTTACCATTATAATTTTTAATCAATTCATTAGAACAAGAAATAACATTTTTTGCTTTTCCCTTATTTAAGTTTAGTCTTCTAAAAATATACAAGACATCCTTATATCTAGATTTAGAAAGTTTCTCAAGTGAATCATATGTATTAAACAAAGTCTGAGCAATAGGAATTGTAGTCTCATCCCTAGACTGTGCACTCATAATAGTAGCAATCAGGCATTTCCACTCACTACCCCATCCTTCAGCAGCAAGCCTCATGCTTCCGCCAAGTCTTTCTAGTTCACTTAATTGCCTTAAAGCACGTTTTAAATCCATAAGAATTGAAAGCACAAAACCTTAAAATACGTTTCTCCTTGCTCAATATATGGAACCAAAGCTATCAGAAATTAAGAATTGGTCAATAGAATTAGAAGATAAAATAACTACATTATGGAAAAATAAAGAATTATTTACATTTAATCCTGACACAAAAAAGAAGATCTACTCAATAGACACTCCTCCTCCATATGTTAATACTCCAATTCATATTGGTCATGCAACAACTTATACTTACATGGACTTTTTTGCAAGATACAAAAGAATGAAGGGTTTTGAAGTTCTTTTCCCCCTAGGACTAGATAGAAATGGTCTTCCAATAGAATTAGCGACAGAAAAGAAATTCAATGTATCTCCTTTCAAAATAGGCAGGGAACAATTTATAGAATATTGCAAAAAACTATTACAAGAAGCATCAGAAGAATCAATTCATTCTTTTGCAAAGCTTGGACACTCATATTCATCATATAAAAAAGGCAATAAACTAGGGGAAATTTATTATACAGATTCTCCAGAATATAGAAAAATAACACAAGATACATTTATTGACCTGTTCCATAAAGGTCTGATCTATGAAGATGAGAGAATAAATAATTGGGACATAAAACTTCAAACAACAGTAGCCGATTCAGAGATAGAATATAAAGAAATTCCGTCTAAATTTAATCATATAGAATGGAAAGTAGAAAAATCAAAAGAAAAAATAGTAGTTGCCACGACAAGACCAGAATTACTATGCACTTGTGCAATGGTTATCTATAATCCAGAAGATAAAAGATATAGCCATCTAAAAGGAAAAAAAGCAATAGTTCCTATATTTGGTCATGTTGTTCCAATACAAGAACATCCATTTGCTCAAATGGATAAAGGAACAGGATTAGTAATGATGTGTTCTACAGGAGATGTTACAGACATCCAATTCTTTAGAGAAATGAAAATAAAACCAAAAATAGCAATTACAAAAGAAGGAAGAATGAATGAACATGCTTCTCAATTTAGCGGATTAAAAGTCAAGGAAGCAAGAGAAAAGACAATAGAAGAATTACAAAAACAAGACTTAATAGTAAAACAAGAAAACATCATTCATAGAACTCCGACTTCAGAAAGGTCAAGTGCAGAGATAGAATTCATACAAATGCCTGAGTATTATCTTAAGCAATTAGAAACATTACCGAAACTAAAAAAAGAAATTAATAAGATAAAATTCTACCCTAAACAATCAAAAGAAATTTTAACTAAATGGATAGATTCTATTTCTATTGATTGGCCAATATCTAGAAGAAGGTTTTACGCTACTCCTATTCCATTGTGGAGATCAGGCAACTTAATAGCTGTTCCTCCAAAAGGAAAATATTATGAGCCTACAAAAGAAAATGTTCCAAAAGATGCAACAGTATATGAAAAAGATAAAAAAATAGGTAATGTAAGCGATTTCAAAAACAAAATTTGGATCGGTGAAGAAAAGGTATTTGATACATGGTTTGATTCTTCAATTTCAGAACTAAATATCATTCAATATCCTTCAGAATTTGCAAAGAAAGCATATCCAATTTCATTAAGACCACAAGGTAAAGAGATAGTTAGAACTTGGCTTTATTATTCTTTACTTAGGGGTTATTTGGAAACCAGTAAACTACCTTTTGAGAGTGTTTGGATACATCAACATATAGTAGATACCCAAGGAAGAAAAATGTCTAAATCTGTAGGAAATGTAATAGATCCTAAAGAAATACTAAAACTTCATGGATCTGAAAGTTTCAGGTTCTGGGCAGCACTAGAAGGAAACCTTGCAGAGCAGGATCTAAAATGTTCAATGGATAGAATAGGCGCAGAAACAAAAACAATAAACAAATTACTCAATTTAGCAAGATTTGTTACGCAATTCAAAAAACCGTCCAAAATAAATTTAACTAAAACAGATGATAATTTCATAAATTATATAGACGCAGAAACAATAAAGGTAGATGAAAATTATGAAGAATATGAATTTCATGCACCTGTTGAAAAATTAAGAAAGTTCCTTTGGGACACTTTTGCTTCACATTATGTGGAAATGATAAAGAACAGAGTTTATAATGAAAATTCTAATTTTAGTAAAGAAGAAAGCGATTCAGCAAAATACACTTTACACTATTTATTGGAAAGAATAATAACTCTATTATATCCAATAATTCCACAAGTAACTTCAGTTATAGGAAATGAATTAGGGTTAACATTGCATAAAATAGAATTTCCAAAAGTTATAAAGCAAAAAGAAAATTCTGAAAAAATAATAGAAGAAATAATGAAGTTCAATAGTGAAGTTTGGAAACAAAAGAAAGAACAAAGTATTTCACTAAAAGAACCAATCTCAAATATCAAAATACCTTCAAACCTGAAGGACTTTGAAAAGGATCTAATAGCATGTCATAATTTAAAATGAAAACAAAACATTTAAATATAACTTGATGTTATATTTTATTATACTCAATGTATAACATGGAAACCGAATTAAAAACTTTGGCAAGAACAAGGAGAATAGGGGGATCTCTAGTTATAACAATACCTATGGAAATAGTAAAAGAAGAACAGCTAGAAGAAAATCAAGTAGTAGAAATTTCTGTAAAAAAATCAAGAAAAAGTTACTTTGGAGCACTCAAAGGAATAGGTCCTTTCACAAGAAAAGATAGAATGGAAGATAGATTTTAATGAAATACTTTGTTGACTCCTCCGCGTGGATAGAATATTTTAATGGAAGTTCAGCAGGCGAAAAAGTAAATGACATTATGTTAAATGAGGAAAGCGAAATATTTATCATTAACATTAATATAGGAGAAGTCGTTAGTTTTCTAAAAAGAGAAAGCAAAAACATTGAAACCGCTTATGAATCTATGATAAAAAGAGCAAAAATATTTGAGATAACTCCAAGGATTGCCAAAGAAGCTGGAATATTGCACGCGGAAAAAAGAATGAACAAATCAACTATTTCTTTGGCAGACACTTTAATCATTAGTGCTGCAAAATCAATAAATGCAAAAATAGTAGCTAAAGATCCTCATTTTAAAGATGTAAAAGAAGCAATTCTACTCTAATCCACAACCTTTAAAATTATCTCAAAAGTTATAATTTTAAACCTGTTAATCTCAATTAACAATGTTTAAAACACAATTTTAACACTTAATAACATGAACGACAAACAAAAACTCCAATTAGAAGAACAAATTGAAGAATTAGAATCTGTAAGAGGAAGACATACAGAATTAGTTACAGTATTAATTCCTGTTGATTTTAATATTCATAGTGTAACAAAACAACTAGAAGCAGAGCGTTCAACAGCAGATAACATTAAATCAAAAGCAACTCGTTCAGCTGTTACCGACGCTATTGATATGATTGTACGTTTCCTTAAAGGTACAAAACAAACTCCTCCAAATGGTTTAGCTTTGTATGCAGGAAATGTTTCACAAAAAGAAGGAGTTCAAGACATGAAATTATGGTCTATTGAACCTCCTAAGCCATTAAAAGTTAGAATGTACCGCTGTGATCAAGTATTTGTAACAGAACCATTAAGAAACATGTTACAAACAGATGAAGTCTATGGTCTTATTGTAATAGATAGGCAAGAAGCAACATTGGGATTATTAGAAGGAAAGCAGATTAAAGTTTTAAGACATCTAACTTCAGGAGTTCCAAGCAAAGTAAGAGCAGGTGGACAGAGCGCACAAAGGTTTCACAGAATTACAGAAGGTCTGGCTAAGGAATTCTTTAGACGTACAGCTGAAGCAGCAAAAGAATTGTTTTTTGAGTTACCAAGATTAAAAGGATTACTTGTTGGAGGACCAATACCTACCAAGGAAGAATTTTTAGAAGATGGGAATTTAGTTACAAAGTTGAAAGAAAAAGTAATTGCCGTAAAAGATATAGGTTACGTCGATGAACATGGATTAAAATTATTAGTGGAAGCATCTCAAGAAGACATAGCCGAACAAGAAATAATAAAAGAAAAGAAAATAATAGAAGAATTTTTCATGACATTAGGGAAATATCCTGAAAAAACAACTTATGGAGAAGAAAAAACAAAAGTTGCATTCGAGAGAGGAGCAGTCTACAAGTTGATTTTATCAAATAAATTAGAGAAAAGTAAAATAGCAGAGTTTGAAAAATTAGCTTTAAACATAGGATCTGAAGTAAGTCTAGTTTCAGATGAAACTCCTGAAGGAGAACAATTTTTTAATATTACAAAAGGAATTGGAGCTATTTTAAGATTTCAAATAGAATAATCTAAAAGATAAAAACCTTCAATTGTAACCTGTCTTCCTAATTAATCTGTTTCCCATCAAACTCTTAAATCTCCTATGCTTTCTCACAGAATGAACTATTACTATCATTACAATAATTATTCCAACTATAAGAGTACTCATTATTATCCAGAATACTAATCTTATTTGAGAATCAATAGTATCTTCTTCAGTCAATGTTTCAGTTTCTTCTAAATCTTCGTCGACTAACTGAGTTTCATCAAGCTCAATATTATCATTATCATTTGAACATCCTGTATCAGAGGGATAGTCAACTAGCCCATCACCATCATTATCAACTTCATCATTACATTGAGTAACTAAAGGAGTAATTCTTCTATGAGGACCACCAGTCCCACTTCCAGAACCAGATCCACTTCCCGATCCAGAACCAGTCCCACACGTTCCACAATCAGAACTACAAGAAGAACAAGTCTCACTTAAAACATGACAATAATTATCACCACAAGTAGAGTTTAGAGTACTATAATTACTAAATCCTACAGCAGTCATTACAAATTCACCATTAGAATAAGACAAAGGCAAACATCTAGATGAAGAACATATACTAAATCCACTAGATGTTTGAACAGCAGGAACAGGAGCTTGAGTATAACTCAAGTTATAGAAAGTAATTCTTGCAGTTTGATTCAATTCAACATAACTTTCACTATATACTCCAACTATATTACTTGCAATAGCAATAGCATTATTCAAGTTCAAAGCCTGATAAACTCCAGAAACAGATCTCCAGAGTGAAACCTGTTGTCCCAAGTACTGTATTCTTCCAAGTCCTGGAATTCCAATAGAAAAGTCAACAACTCTAGTCAAATCAGTAATATTAGAAATATTAGTAGTCAAATTATTATTAAATCTAGAGTAAAGAGGAATAGGACATCCACTATCTCCTCCTAAATCACGAGTTCCATCACAATCATTATCTAATCCATCTCTGCACAATTCAACTCCAGTTTCAACAGTAGCATATCCCACAATAGAATTGTAATTACATCCAGGCCAGTTATTATTAGTACAAGTCTCAAATGAATTCAGACAAACTCCTCTCTGTTCTCCACAGTTTCTAACCTGTCCGTTAGTACAAACAGGTAAACTCAAAACAGTTAAGTTATAATTTACATTTCTAACAACTGTTCCACTTGTTCCAGTAATTATAATACTTTGATTAGAAACCAAAGTAGCACTAGAAGAAGCAGATAAAGTAAGAGTTGAAGAGCAAGAATTTCCACTAGAAGGAGTACAACTTGTTGGATTAAATAACGCAGAAATTCCAGCAGATAAGTTAGTAGCAGTAAATGTCACAGCAGATGAAGTTCCAGAAGTATGAGTCGCAGTAACTGTAGTAGAAACAGTGTTACCTCTTTGTACAGATCCAGATGTAGGACTTCTAGAAATTGTAAAGTCTAATGGAGCACTTTGATTTGTAGTATTACTAGCAAGATTAGACCAACCTGAAACACCAACACTATTATTCGCTAAAACTCTATATTCAAATGAAGTACTTGTAGGCAAACCATTATCAGTAAATGTAATTGTATTTGCAGGCAAGTTAGAAGCAGTAGACAATACATTAAAGCTACCAGAAGGTAATTGTCTTCTCTCAACTCTGAAGTTCATTTCATTATCGCTATTGTCTTTCCAATTAAGTCTCAACTGTATAGAACTTACTGGAGTAACGTTTAAGTCAGAAGGGGAGTTAGGCAAACTCCCAGGTACACATCCCTCATCAACCTGACCATCACAGTCATTATCTAATCCATCACAAGTGCTTTCAATTACTTGATAATTAGAATTATGAGTTACATATGTAGTAGGTGAATAAGTAGGGGCACTGCATCCCCACCAATTCTTAAACTTACAAGTCTCTCTTGATCCAGCACAAACTCCTCTCTGTTCTTGACAATTTCTTTGCGTGTTTTCAGTACAGAGATCATTAGGGTTCCATTGCCGACCATAATCAGACCTATGAGTAACCCATAATTGGTCAAGCCATCTTCGCCAATCAGGAAATTGGGTAACACCTTCAATTTGCATATAACGATCCATATATGGGAAATAAACATCATGATTCCAAAGATCAGTAATGCCCATAATATGAGCGGCTAAAGCATAACCAACCCATGAACTAGCAGTACAACAAATACGATAACCATTTCCAGTCCAAATAACATTATCACCTCTAGGATCGTCCCAATGATTCCAACCCCAATCAGGAAGTCCTATATCAGCAGAAGTATACCCTCCATAACCACAATTCACACCTCCTGCAGAACATTCAGGAATAACAGAAGGAGGTGTATTTACAGGATAATTAGTTACAGCAAAAGTCTGTCCAGTATCTCCAAAATAGCCTGGATCAGTATTATCAAAACGAATCCTAGACATACCTTGATCATTAAGCAAAGCTCCCGCAAAAAGAATTGGGAACAACCGACCGGAGCCATGGCCCCCATTAGGAAACCAAGAATCATTAACATTAACACGATTGTTAAAAGCACCATAGAAATCAATACCTAATTGAGTAAGCATAACAACTAATCTTTCTTTTTCCGCATTAGTATAATTAAGATTAACTAAAATAGCTATATAAGAAACATCTAAAGCAAAAGCTCCACCATATCCAGAGGCACCTAAAGAAGGTTGAACCCCTTCAGTTCTCCAATAATTAGTCTGAACATTAACACGTTCAAATGTTTTTTCTATCTGTGATATGTTTAAAGGAGAAGGTGGAGCGCTAGAGGGAGTTAATCTTCCCAGACGATTATAATCTAATTGATTTTTATTAAAACGAATAGTTTTATCTGTTCCAAAATAAGTCGGTCTAAAACTATTTGCTGGAGGTACTTGAGTAAGAATAGTTAATACTGCAGCATCTCTAACAAAACCTCTTGTACATGAGAATGTAATGCTGTTAACTGCATCCCAGCCATATGTAGCTCCGCAAGTAGAAGGAGTAGTCTGACTTTCTGTAGATAAAAGAGATGCAGAAGCAGTAATAGTTAAAGGGAAAGTTGGCCGTAATGTAGCATCATAAGAAGGCCCATCATTATTACTAAGACGATCATCATAAGGTTGACCGCTTAGACCACTACGAAAACTTGGATTCAACCATGAACCATGCCTTCCAGGTATTTGTAAAGGAGAAGTACTAGTAATTGTTACAGGACCAATAACCCACCAATCTCCATTAGCAAATTGCCCGCATTCAACAGGTGTTTGAAAATTCCAAGTAATTCCATAACGAGTAATTGAAGAACACAAAGCACTTTCAGGTCCAGACCCACCAGAAGGAGATAAAGAAGAATCATCGCCATAAAAAAGATAAATTTTTTCAGAAACCAAATTCTTAGAATAACTAGGAGAAGAGCTAAGACTAACAATAGAATAAATTTCAAGTCTAGAATCTTCTGAAGATTCATCCGCCAAAATTAAAACTCCATCGGTAATTTTCCAGTCAAATGAAGCAACACCATTTTCAAAAACGCTTTGAAGATTAATTATATGGTCATCAAACAGGATATCTTTTTCAAAAATCTCAAAATCAACTTTATAACCATCACAATTTTTTCCAAAAACTTCAAAGTGAACAACATCTCCAATTTTAACAGAATTAACACTCGATGAAACTCTTTCAATTATACACGAAGAACCAATATCTACATTAGGAAAAGTTCTAAGATCTGAAATATTAAGAAGAGAATCTTCTTCAGAAATAACTTTGCCTGTAATTGTCCCATCAATATCAAAAAAACTATAAGTCTTATTTACGTCAAAAAATAAAACAAAAGAAAAAAAAGCAATAAAAAAAACAAATATAATAAAAAAATCAACACTCCACTTCATAAAGAAAAAAGAATAAGGCTATTTATAAGGTTTATTATAGCTCTATCTCGACTACAAATCAAATCCCTAGAGGAGGCGAATTACTTGAACTTGAAGCAACTTTTGCAAGATTATTAAATCTATTTTTTCCAATCAAATATCTAAGGATGATCATAGAAGCAATAACAATTCCACCAATAAGCGCAACAATAACTATCCAAAAGATAATCTTTATCTCAAAGACTCTTTCAAGAGGAGTAGGTAAGCTTTGGTCTTCACCTTCTGATTCATCAATCAAAGAGTCTACATTCAATTCAACATTATCTTGGGCATTGCTACAACCAGCATCTCTAGGATAATCAACTAGTCCATCACCATCATTGTCAACTCTATCATTACATTGAGTAACTAAAGGAGTAGTTCTTCTAGGAGGACCACCAGTCCCACTTCCAGATCCAGAACCTGAGCCAGATCCACTTCCACTAGAAGAAGGGCATGCCCCACAATCAGAACTACAAGAAGAACAAGTCTCACTCAGGCTGCAGTAAGTGTCTCCACAACTAGAGTTTCTAGTACTATAATTACTAAATCCAGCAACATTCATACTAAATACACCATTAAGATAAGCCAAACTTTGACATGATGTAGAAGGACAAATAACATATCCAGTAGAACTTGAAACAACAGGAGTAGGTGCTTCCGAATAAGACAAACCTTCAAATGTTAAAACAGCAGTTTGATCAAGTTCAGGATTACTTAGAGCATCAACACCAATCAAATTATTTTCTATAGTTACAGCATCATCCAAATTCAAGGCCTGATGAATTCCAGAAGCATTTCTCAAAACAGAAACTCTCTGTCCTAAGTATTGTATTCTTCCAGCTCCAGAAACTGCTAGAGACATATCTTGAACATTGCTTAAATCAGGAACAGCAAAGAAATTAGTAGTCAATGGAGAAATAAATCCAGTAACAGAAGGAACAGGACACCCATTCAAAGTACTAACAACTGTAGATATAGACGTATTAAGACATAAATCTAAATTATTTGGAACTGGTCCATCTGGAATACTGTCTCCATCATTATCAAAACTACAGATATTATTATAACACAATCCAGTAGTATATGTAGAACCAGCAATAACGCAATCAGAGCCAGAGCTTAATAGACAAGACTCTCCAAAATCACACAACAAACCAGCAGGTGTGCAAATAGGGCCACCGCCATCTCTACAGGTTTCATGAGAATCCTGAATACCATTACTACATTCAGCAAGAGTTCCTGTCTCTCCTTGCAAAGTCAATGTAACCCGACGGACAACGTTAGTAGTTTGAGATGTTGCAGTAATAACTATGGGATAATTTTGTTCAACAACATTTCCAACATCTACATCAAGAGTTACATTACAAGTAGGATTAGGGTTTCCAGCACTAGGAGTACATCTATCTGATCCAACAAAACTAACAGAAGCTTCAGGAATAGATTGAGCAGACACAACAACTTCTTCTTGAGTCATTTCAACAAGACTCTCTAATTTAACTTCGACATTAAATGAAGATCCAGAAACAACAGGAACTGTAGAAGGATTCAAAGTAGATAGATAACTAAATGGATAATTCACTCTAAGATTTTGCGGAGAAGAAGAAACAATACCATCTCCACTTATAACTCTTATTGCAAAATCACCTACTAATGTCCCTAATATTCCAGGAGGTAAAGACAATTGTATTAAGTTAGAATTAGCAACAGTTGTTAAAGGAGTTATATCTATTCCATTTGCAGTAACAAAAGCCAAAGGATCAAAATCATTTCCAACTAGATTAATAATATTATTAACATTGTTAACAATAATATTAGGAGAAATAGAATTTATCACAGGACTAGATCTCAAAGTAAAAGTGAAAGAGTTAGAATTCAGTCCAGGAGCAGGAGTCGGATTTACAACACTAATGGAGTGAGTTCCAACTCTAAATGTTTCAGCCTCAATATTAAAAGAGATACTATTTCCAGTAATAACTAAGTTCTGACATTGCGTAGAACAAGGAACTCCATCAATTCTTAATTCAGCATTAGACGCAAAATATTGCCCATTAATAGTTAAAGCATTATCAGATCCCCACAAAAATATAGGGCTAGGAAGATTATTTATGTTATTTATAACTGGGCTCTGATCAACACAACCGCAAGAATTAGCATTACAACTTTGTGATTGAGAACAACCACTACTAGAATCACATGTAGCACCACACTGATTGATCCTACATTGATAAGAACCAGCACAAGTACCTGCATCTACACATCTATCTGGACTACCACTAGATTTAGTTCCACTAGTACCAGCACATTCAACACACCATTGACAAAGATTACCAGGTGCAGTATTACAAGATGTACTTGTACTGTATCCAGAACAAGAACCAGCAGTTATTTGCACGTTAGAAGTCAAAGCATTTCCGCTTCTATAAGATATAGAAGAATCAATATCACATCTTGCAATTTGAGTTATTCCAGGAGTAGAAGAACTTAAACAATTAAAAGTAGCTGTACTTCCACTAGAACTAGATAAAGCACAAGTAGAGGAACCAATAAATCCATCTAATGCAACGGCAACATTTGCAGGATTTGAAGTACAAACTAAATTAAAATTAGTATTTGCATTAACACTAGAAGGCGCATTTATGTTTGTAATCTGAATAGAACATCCACTATCTCCTTTAATTAAACCATCTCCACTTCCAATATAATCTCTTCCACCAGTAGCAATATTGAGTTCATCACAGTCATTATCCATACCATCAGAACACAAAGCAGAACCAGTTTCAACAGAAGCATAATTGGGACTATGAGATGAATATGTCCCAGAAGTGCAAGCCTCAAACTCTCCATCAACACATCTAGCAACAGAACCTTGACAAACACCCTGTTGATTGCTACAAGGAATAGTATCAACACCATCAAGACAAGTAGTAGCTTCTATAGTCAAAGGTAACCAATTAGCAGAATACTGCAAGAAAGGATTGCCAGTAGGATCAAATACATTAGCATATTGATATTCTAAAGATGCAGGATCCTGTCCTTGAGGAATTACAAAAGTAAATGTATTGCTATCAACCCAATTACAATTATAATTACTTCCAACAAGGTAATTACAAACATCTATAGTCGTTTGAGTAAGTGTATCTCTTACAAAAATTGAATACTCTGGCATCAAATTAGTCCCGGTAATTGTAATTGGTCTTGCAATATTATGTCTTACAGTCCCGGGAGTTAATGTATTAATTACAGGAACAGGTGCATTCCTAATAGTAAGCTGCTGAGGTTGAGATTCTCGAAAATTATCTAAATTAACAACCTTAATATCGTAAACATCTGCAATAGCATTTCTCTGTACAGGAAATCTAATTTCATTAACACTAACTCTAGAACAACCAAGAGTCGCAAAAGAACAATAAGGATCATAATTAGATTGTTCTTGAGGTTTATAAAAAATAGCAAAATTAACTGGAAGGTTATCTCCTAGCATAGAAACATCAGTTAAAACATGATTGTAAACAGGGTTAGGATTAAACGAATTAATAATAGGAGCATCAGATAAAGTAACTCCAGTAGCTGTATTTGACCAAGGAGATGATAAAATTATATTATAAGCAAGAACTCTATAATCGTAAGAAGTGCTTGGCATAAGATTATTATGTATAAATGATTCTGTATTTGGAGGTAAACCATTAGCTCCCTGAACATCTGCCCAAGCAGACTCTGGAGCAGAAGATAATTTATATTGTAAAATAAATCCATCTTCACTATTACTTGGACTATTACTATTGTCAGTCCAATCCAGCCTTATAGAAGAAAAACTTAAAGGTGTAGCAGTTAAATCACTAGGTGGTAAAGGTGGTTCAGTTGGATCATCAGTAGGCTGTAAAAGAATGCCATCGACAGGATTAACAAAAGGATAAATAATTTTAGACAAAACAGAATCTCCCAATTCATATTCGGAAGGTGAAGCCTCTCCAGTAGAAATATATTCTGCAACACAAGGAAGAGAACCACAATTATTAGCATAATCTAAGTAAAGCACAAAAGCAGATAAAAAACTAAAAATAACAACTACAAATAAAAAACCATCTCTTTTCATTACAATAGATATAACTAAGTCATTTATAAAGTTTATTCTAAAAATTACTAGATTATTAATAACTATATCTTTAATGGTAACAAACAATATAAAGCAAAATCCATCTGCAACACAATGGAGCTTGGAAAGAAACAAGAATTGGAACTAGAAGCAAAAAGATTCTTTGAAAGCTATAAGAAAGAAATATTTCAATCAATAAGAGGAGGAGGTCAAGTTGTAATTTTAGAATTCGATATGTTATCTAGATTTTCTCCAATGCTTTCTGAAAAGCTCTTAGAAATTCCAGAAGAAATAACTGCACTATTAGAAATCTCATTGGATGAGACTGGTCTCATAAAAAATCCAAGAATCAGATTCAAAACACTTCCAGATTCGGTAAAAATAAAAATAAAAGAAATTCGTGCAAAACACCTAGATCAATTTATTGCAATTGAAGGAATAGTAAGACAAGCTTCAGATGTTAGACCACAAGTTGTAAACGCAAGATTCGAGTGTCCTACATGTGGTGCAATTTTATCAGTTCTTCAAATAGACAGAAAGTTTCGTGAGCCTTCAAGATGTTCCTGTGGGAGAAAAGGTCTATTCAAATTATTATCAAAAGAAATGGTTGATGCTCAGCGTCTAGTGATTGAGGAATCTCCCGACTCACTAGATGGAGGTGAACAACCAAGAAGAATGAATGTTTTTCTGAAAGAAGACTTAGTAGATCCTAAAATGGAAGAGAGAACAACTCCAGGAAGCAAGGTAAAAATAATTGGAGTTCTAAAAGAAGTCCCTGTTCCACTACCACAAGGCTCTATTTCAACAAGATTTGATTTAGCAATTGAAGCCAATAATGCAATCCCTTTAGAAGAAACATTCGATGATTTAGAAGTTAATGAAAAAGATGAAGAAGAGATAAGGAAAATAGCATCGGATCCAAAAGCTTTTGAAAAGTTAGCATCAAGTATAGCTCCTAGTGTATATGGTTTCAAAGAAGTGAAAGAAGCAATTCTATTACAATTATTTTCAGGAGTAAAAAAGAAGCGTTCTGACGGGGGAAATACGAGGGGAGATATTCATATTTTATTAGTAGGAGATCCAGGAGTAGCAAAATCAGTTACTTTAAAATTTGTATCAAGTATTGCTCCAAAGGGACGTTATGTTTCAGGTAAAGCTACAACTGGAGCTGGGTTGACTGCAAGTGTAATAAAAGATGAGTTTCTAAAGGGCTGGTCTTTAGAAGCAGGAGCAATGGTGTTAGCAAATAAAGGTTTAATAGCCATTGATGAAATTGAAAAAATGGACGAACATGATCGTTCAACTATGCATGAAGCGATGGAACAACAAAGCGTAACAATATCTAAAGCTAATATTCAGGCAACATTAAGATCTGAAACATCTGTTCTAGCTGCAGGAAATCCAAAACTAGGAAGATTTGACCCAATAATTCCAATTCCTCAACAAATTAACATTTCTCCAGCGCTTTTAAGCCGTTTTGACGTAATTTTTGTTTTGAGAGACTTGCCCAATAGAGTGCAAGATGAAGCAATCGCATCACATGTTTTAGAAGAACATAAGCAAGAAGTAGAGAGAGATGTAATTAATCCAAAAATGTTACGTAAATATATTGCATACGCTAGAAAAAAAGTAAAACCCAAGTTAACAGATGAGGCAGCCGATGAAATAAAAGAATTCTATATATCCATACGTAATAAAGCAATCACTTCAAATTCAGAAGTAAAAGCAATCCCTATTACTGCAAGACAGTTAGAAGCAATAGTAAGATTATCAGAAGCATGTGCAAAAATTAGATTAAGCAATTACGTTGCTTTAGAAGATGCAAGAAGAGCCATAGCACTCTTAAAATATTCAATGATGCAAGTAGGTTTTGACCAAGAAACCCAATCATTTGATATTGATAGAGTCACAACAGGAATACCCGCATCAAAGAGGAATAAAATTATAGTAGTTCGAGACACAATAGCAAAGTTAGAATCAAGTCTAGGAAAACTAATACCTACAATAGAATTAGAAAAAGAAATAGGGGAAAAACTATCAAAAGAAGAAATAGAAGATGCATTAAATCAACTTTCAAAATCAGGAGATATCTTTAAACCCAAAGCAGGTTATATTCAGAAACTTTAACAAAGCACATATTACTCATAAAAAGTAACCACAACTCAAAGAAACGAACATTTATATATTAGTTATACAATATAGTTATACATGGCAATTGAAGTAAAAACGAAAAAATGGGGAAATTCAATAGGAATAATTATCCCTAGTGAAACAATAGATAAACTAAATATAAAACCAGAAGAAAGAATAATAATACAAATTGAAAGAAAGACAAACGTATTGAAAGAAATGTTTGGAAAGGCTAAATTCAAAAAATCTGCTAAAGAAATGATAGAAGAATTTAGAAGGGGAGCTGAAAGTAAATGGATGAGGAAATAAAGTTCCTCGATACCTATGTATTAATAGAAATCTACTTAGGAAATGAGAAATTTACAAGTTACTCTAATAAAGATTTTATTATTAATGACTTGATTTTAGCAGAATTTTATGGAGTTATGTTAAAAGATTATGGAAAAAGTGAGGCAGATATATGGTTTAACAAGTTAGAAGAGTATTCTGTTCCAGTAAATAAAGAAATCTTAAAAGAAGCAGTAAAATTCAGACAAGAGAATAAAAAGAAAGATTTATCATTCTTTGATGCAGTAGGATACATCTTTGCACTAAGGAATAACTACAAATTTGTTACAGGAGACAAAGAGTTTGAACATCTAATAAATGTAGAATTCAAGAAAAAATAGAGAGTTATAATCTAATATCTTCGCAACCATCAGGTCTAGGAAGACCATATTCGCCAGCAGTATAAACTGCACATCCTCTTCTAAAAACTTCAATTGGGAGTCTCTCAATAGCTTTTGACATATCAACATCATATAATTTTCCCAATCTTTGTAACAATTCAGGATGCCACCAACATCTATTATGTCCTGTTAATTCAACCCACTCTCTTAATATTCTTTCAGTTTCTCTTGCCTTATCTTCAAGTTCATTCATAAAAGTAATTTAAAAGAATTAGTTATAAGTTTTATTATTCAGAACAACAATAATTATAAACTAAACCTTGTAAAAAACAAAAATGGCAGAAGAATTCAAGAGGCACACAGCATACAAACTAAAAATTGGAGATATATTAGTGGGAAACCAAATAACTGATGGAGAACGTTTAAAATTTATAGAAACAAACGGAAAAAATGTAGCTAGAGTTAATTTAATAGCGAACGTAGTTGATAAATTCATCCAAGATGATGAAAAGAAATTTGCATCTATAACCTTAGATGATGCATCAGGTCAAATAAAACTAAAGACATTTGGTGAAGATATAGAAAAATTAAAAGCATTTGAACAAGGAGATACCATCTTAGCAATTGGAATGGTTAGAGAATGGAATAAAGAGATTTATGTAACTCCTGAAATAATAAAGAAAAAACAACCAGAGTATCTTCTTTTGAGAAAATTAGAAAATGATAAAATGAAACCTTCAGAAACAGATAGAAAAGAAATTACAGAACTAAAAGACAAATTGATCGTTATAATAAAACGTGAAGATCAAAATGGTGGAGCAGATATAAAGAAACTAACAGAAGAGTTACAATCAAAACCAGAAACAATAAACCAGGAAATCCGCAAGTTGTTAGAAGAAGGTGCGATTTATGAACCTCGCCCTGGTAAGGTAAGATATCTGGGATAATATGAATATTATTTCAGATAATGAAGATGCAAATCAATTTATAGAACAAGCAGTAAAAGTAGCTCTAAAAGCAACATGTCAAAGATCAAAATGCGGATCAGTAATAGTCAAAGACAAGATTATAATTGGAGAAGGCTTTAACTCTCCACCAAACGGCTTAGAGTCACAAAGAAGATGCATAAATAATAAAGAGTCCTATCACAAAAAGATCACTGACAAAACATGTTGCATTCATGCAGAACAAAGAGCAATAATGGATGCACTAAAAAGAAATCCAACAAAAATAAGTGGTTCAAAGCTATATTTCATAAGACTAAATGAAGAAAATAAAAAATCTTTTGCAGGTAATCCATATTGCACAATCTGTAGTAAAATGGCATTAGATGCAGGAATAAAAGAATTCATTTTGATGCACGAAGATGGAATCAAAATATACAACACGGAAGAATACAATTCACTATCTTATAATTTCAAATGGTAATTATCTTCTAAACTTTCCCTTTATCTTCGAAAGTGTAGAATCATGTTTCTTATTGAACCTAAGAGCCACCCAAATCAAAACAATCAACAAAACAAATAGTAAAAGGAATCTCCAACTATCTGTGAAGTTTCTCCAATTCTTAACAACACCATAAAATACAGACCAAATTCCAGAAGCCATTAAAGCGCTTCCGACAGGTTCAGTTGAAAGTAAAAATAACCCAGCTACAAAAACTAAAATACCTACCAATATAGCAATGATAAAAACTCTCTGTGAATGCTTATCAAGAGCATTTTCATAATCTATACTGCAACCATCACAATATCCATCAATAGCACAGCCATTAGAGTCATATTCATAAACAAATTGTCCCTTAGACTCCCAACACTGCTCAGCCTTAGTTTGCAAATCAGGAAGATTAGAACATGAAGTAGGTTCTTTGATTCCTATAGGACCAGCATGATTCGTACAAAAATCATCCCATTGAGGAGTAGGATAAAAAGTCTCTAGACCCTGAAAAAGGGAAAGAGCAAACACAATAAATATACCCAATCCTAAAATAAACTTCTTGAATTTCACAAGATACTAAGATAAATCAAATTTATAAACCTTCATAAGCCTTCAAATTAAATGGAATCATATGAACAAATGTTAGAATCTGCATATAAAAAAATAAAAGTAGTTCAAACTTCAGGAGACAGATTTGAAATTCCTAAAGTCCAAGGAAAAGTCCAAGGTAAAAATACATTCATCACAAACATTAACGAAATAGCTTCTTATATAAGAAGACCTGTAGAGCATTTAGCAAAATTCCTTCAAAAAGAGCTTGCAGTTTCAGGATTATTAGAAAAAGACAGATTGATGCTAAAAACAATGTTAAATTCAACAAAAGTAAATGAAAAGGTAGAAGTTTATGTAAAAGAGTTTGTAACTTGTACTGAATGTAAGAAACCAGACACTGAAGTAATAACTGAAAAGGGTATAAAGTTCAAACACTGTTTGGCCTGTGGAGCTAAATCTCCAATCAGATATAATTTGTAAATGAAAATTGAAAAGAGAAGACATAGAAAACAAAGGATTTCAGATAATTTCTCTCAAATAACGCAGAAGAAACATTTAAAACAGCCCTAAATTTATGAGATACGGAGGTTAAACATGGCTAAACCAAAACAGGAGTTCTATGATGTTAAGACTAAAAACAAATTTAGTACTGATAATTATAAGCTCGTAGAAAGAAGTGGAAGATTCTTTATTGTTGCAAAATCCCCTACTGGAACCCACGAATGCTGGAGAGTAGTAGGAAAAGATGCAGCAGCAAAGCTAAAATAATCAAATAAATTTTAATTTTTTTATATTTTATAATTAATTAACATGTGGGTAAAAATCCATTCATCCACAAGAAAAGTAATCGCTATATGTGATGAAGACTTATTAGGAAAGAAATTCGAACAAGGAATAAAACAATTAGATGTTAAAGAATCTTTCTTTAAAGGGGAAAAGATTCAAAAAGAAGACCTAATTCCATTAATGAAACATGAATTCAAAGAAGGTTCAACTTTTAACATTGTAGGAAAAGAATCAATTAAAACAGCTATAGAAGCTGGAATAATTGAAAAAAATAGTTCATTAAAAGTCAAGAATATACCTTTTATTTTAATAATCAACTGATTAGATAAATTTTAAACATGGAGCAGGTGACTACGAAGGTTCAAAAAATTCTGACAGGAAGCTTTTAAAACCCTGTTCTTCCTAGAAAAAATATGCAAGAAGAAGAAGATAATGAGTTTGGAGATTTTGAAGAAATTCTAGATGACTCTCAAGAAGAGCAAGAAGAAACACCTGTAGAACAGGAAGGCTTCGTAAGAGCTCGCTGGCCAAAAAATGGTGAGATCATAGGAACCATAATTCAAAGATATGGTGGAAACAGGATGGAAGTTCTTACAACTGATGGAAAAACAAGAAATTGCAGAGTCCCAGGAAAATACAAAAGGCAATTATGGTTGAGACCAAAAGATATTATCTTGGTAAAGCTATGGGAATTTGATAAAGAAAAAGGAGATATAATATACAAATACAAACCCAATGAAGTCACCCAACTAAAGAAAAAGGGACTTCTAAACGCCCTAACAACAGAATTCTAATGATTCTAATAGAAATATCTAGGAGAAAAGAAGTTTTAAAAAACAAAGACAAACTAGAAAAAAAATTAAACTGTAAGATACAAATAAAAGATAAAACTCTTTCAATAGATACAGATCCATTCAATGAATATGAAGCTCAAAGAGTTTTTGACGCAATAAATTTAGGGTTTTCTGTAGAAAAAGCGCTAAAAGTTCTAGATGAAGAGACAGGTTTCATAAAGATAAACGTAAAAGATTACGCAAATACAAAAAATTTAGAAGTTGTAAGAGGCAGATTAATAGGAACTCATGGTAAAACAAAAAAAACAATTGAAGAAATAACAAAATCCAACATTTCAATTCATGATAATAATGTAGGGATAATTGGTCCAGCAGAAGTAACTGAAATGGCACTCACTGCAGTAACAAACATAATCAAAGGAACAAAACAGGCAAATGCCTATAAATATCTAGAAAAAATAAACACTCAAAAAAAGAAAATAAAAATTAAATAAAATTAAAGCTCAGATGTTATCTGCGTTTAGCTTTACTTCTGGAAGATTTCTTCGCAGAAGATCTGCTTGCAGATTTCTTAGCCTTTTTCTTCATCACTAGATCATATACCTCTTTCACAAGAAAAAGCACAACTTATATTTAAAAGTATGCCAAATTTTTTGAAAAAAATAATTTTTATTTTTTAGACAAAATATTTACCGTCGAGAAAAAATTTAATAAATTTTTATAAGAGTTCTTAAAAAAATAAAATCAAGCAACTTCTGCTACAACAAGATCAACAAAAAGATTTTCTCTACCTTGACCAACAGTTACTGGATGCCAAGGCATTCTTTCATAGCGATCAACTATATTAGCACCATCAATTTTTTTTACAGCATCCTTTAAAGAATAAACTCTTCTCTTTTCAGGAAGACAACTCATAGTAGTCTTACCTACTTTAAAATCATACTGAAATGGCATACATTGTCCTAAAACAACTGTACCCTCCTTCTTAACAACCCTACTAATCTCAGCTAAAACCTAGTCAGGATCGCGAACTCTATCTAAAGCATTAAACATCAAGACTAAATCGAAAAATTTATCTCTCAAAGGAACATTGTGAGCATCTGCAATTGCATAAAATGTAGAAGAGTATTGATCATGTTCCATAGCAGCACGAACCATTCCATAAGAATAATCAAATCCAACAGATCTTTCAAAATTTCCTTCTCTAACTAACTGCTGAAGATTAGCACCATTACCCATGGCAAGTTCTACAATATTTCCTTTCTTTGGAAGAACTTTTCTTACTTTAAGTGGCAACTCAAAGTTTCCAGCATAATCTCTCATAGATTCTAATTCAGCCTCATATCGAGCTTGGTGTAAAGCTCCAGTTAATTGACCTAAGAAGTGATCATCACTATTATTTTTGCATTTCTGAACGATTTTATTAAACAGACTGGAAACAAGCTTAACTCCTTGAGCAGTTATTCTTCTATCAGACTCATAACATTCATTAGGAAGTCCACTTTCAATAATCTTTCTAATATGAGATAGAATTCCTCTACTCATTCCAAAAGTAGCGTTAAGAAGAAAAGAATTTAAATCATCAGCGCTAATTCCAATAGATAATCCATCTAAATTTACATCTAATCCTTTTTTTGCAATTCTTTTAAAGGGGGCTGAAGATGAATTTCTTGTCTGCAAGGGCAAAAGATTAGTAATTCCATTTGTTGGAGAATATTCCTGATCTCGACAAAAATAAGTGCCTGAAGAGTTGCCTGAAAAAGGATTTTTACAATCAGGACATGCTAAAATTTCAAGAGCAGAATCAGATTTCATAACTACTTTATTTTTAATTAGTTTAAAAGAATTTCTATATTTTCAGTTAAAAGTCAATTAAAAAACATTTAAATAACATAAAATGGCTCTTAATTTCAAGTCCCGGTAGCTCAGCAGGTACGAGCGCGCGGCTGTTACAAGTTCGTAAAGATCTTGAAGAAACCGTGAGGTCGGAGGTTCGAGCCCTCCCCGGGACGTACCATTTTAAGGATACAACAAATATATTTTAATTAGATAACTGTAAAAATAAGTGAAAGAAAAAAGAACATATGCTGATAGAAGAAAATATATGATTCAAGCAGTAACAAAAAGAAGAAAATTAATGCGTTTGAAAGCAATTGAACACGCAGGAGGGAAATGTATTCGCTGTGGCTACAACAAATATCCAGAAGTCCTAGAATTTCATCATCGAAACCCTGCTGAAAAATTATTTAATATATCTCTAAAAGGACATTGTAGAAGTTGGGAAAGAATAAAAGCAGAAATAGAAAAATGTAATTTGGTCTGTGCAAATTGCCATAGAGAGACCCATGTTGAAGAAAAATTAAAGAAAGTCATATCTTAAAAGGCATTTATCTGAATAATTACTATAAATATGAAAAAACGCGTTCTTCTCGGGTTATCAGGAGGAGTAGATTCAGCAGTCGCAGCACTATTGTTGAAAAGACAAGGCTTCGAAGTAATAGGAGCATTTCTTAAATGCTTTTCAGAAGAAAAAAACAAAATAACTGGAGAATGTAATTATCTAGAAGATAAAAAAGAAGCACAAAAAATAGCCACAATACTAAATATTAAATTAATAGAACTAAACTATGAAAAAGAATACTCTAGACTTGTCATAAAACCTATGTTTAAGTCTTACGCTAAAGGCCTAACACCTAATCCAGACTCATTATGTAATACTATAATAAAATTCCCTTATCTTTGGAAAGAAGCAAAAAAGCATAACTGTAATTTCATAGCAACAGGACATTATATAAAGAAAATAAAAATGAAAGATAAATTTAATTTAAAAATCCCAAAGGACAAATCAAAAGACCAATCATATTTCCTTTACGGTCTAACTCAAGAAGACCTAAAACACACACTATTTCCCATAGGAGATTATACAAAAACGGAAGTTAGAAAAATAGCAAAACAAAACAATTTGCCAAACTGGAATAAACATGGAACAAAGGGTTTATGCTTTGTAGGAAACATAAACATGAAGTCTTTCTTAAAACAAAAAATAAAAAACAAGCCAGGAGTCATAAAAAGTCCAGAAAATCAGATTATAGGCAAACATGATGGAATGATGTTCTACACAATAGGAGAAAGACTAAAAGAAAATCAAAACATAATAATAAATAATAACTATAGAAATAAAGTAAAATCAAAACTATATGTATCTAGTAAAAACATAAAAGAAAATGAAATAGTAGTCGCTCCAAAAAATCATATATCATTAAAAAGAAAAGAATTTCAAATAAAGAATATCAATTGGATCTCAGATAAGTCAAGACAAATATCTATTTTAGTAAGAATAAGACATCTAGGGCAGTTAAACAAAGCAACAATAAGAAGAAATAAAATAGTTCTAAAAAGTCCAATAGAAGGCATTGCAGAAGGCCAGTCAGCAGTTATTTATACAAAAAAAGAAATTATGCTTGGTGGCGGAGAAATCAGCTATTAACAATCTTTTTATACATAAAAAGCAATCAAAAGTATGAAAACTGAAGAAGCAATAAATAAACGTCAATCAATAAGAGAATTTTCAAATAAACCTATAAAATTTGAAGCAGTCCTAGAAGCAATAGACTCAGCTAATCAAGCACCATTTGCAGGAAACATAAACAATCTAAAATTTATAATAATACAGGAAAAGCAAAATAAAAGCTATATTGCGGAATTCTGCCAACAATATTGGGTTTCAGATTCCCAATGGGTAGTTCTAGTGTGTTCAGAATTAAAAAAACTTGAAGAACTCTACCAAGATAGGGGAGAGATATACTCAAAACAACAATCAGGTGCAGCAATTCAAAATTTCCTTCTAACAATAACTAATCAAGGTTTGGGTGCATGCTGGATAGGTTCATTTTCAGAAAAAGAGATAAAATCAAAGTTCAAGATACCTGAATCTTGGAATATTGAAGCAATAATCCCAATAGGGTATCCAAAGAACAAGAAACAAAAACAAGCAAGAAAAATAAGTCTAGAAGGCAAAATATTCTGGGAAAAATGGGACCAAAATAAAAAGCCAGTAAAATACCCTTTCAAAGACCCAAGTACCCATTAAAAAAGATAAATTACTTAAAAAAATTAACTATAAAATAAAAATAAAAAATAAAAACAAATGCGCTGTTTTTTAACGGAATATCTCAATACCTAAATCAGACATTTCAGATTTTCCACTTCTACCACTATCCATAGAAGAAGCTAATTCTTTTCCAAGTATGTAAGGTGATTTAACACCTGTCATAATAGTTATGACTCTTACTTTAGAACCGAATTCTTTGTTTATACGCGCACCAATAATGACTTGAGCTTCACTGCTTAAGTTTTCAGTAACTAGGTTTCCTACTCCAGAAAACTCTTCAAGTTTGAAGTCAGGACCACAAGTAATGTGGATAAGAGCACCTGTAGCTCCACGATAATCTACATCTAGTAGAGGATGTGTCAAAGCCTGTCTTACAGCTTCTTCAACACGCATGGAACTATCAGACTCGCCAACACCAATAACTGCAACGTCACCACCTTTCATAATTGCTGAAACGTCAGCATAGTCTAAGTTGATCAATGAAGGCAAAGTAATAGTCTCCACTATACCTTTTATCATTGTACTTACTAGCTCGTTCGCAACTGCGAAAGCTTGTTCCATCGGCAAATTACCAGCAATATCTACAAGTCTATTGTTGTCTATAACTATAACAGTATCAACAACCTCTCTTAATTCCTGCAATCCAAATTCTGCCTTGTCAATTCTAGCCTTCTCACATTCAAAAGGCATTGTGACGACCGCAATAACGACCGCTCCAGCCTCCTTTGCAAGTTGACCTACAACAGGTGCAGAACCTGTACCTGTTCCACCACCCATACCAGCACATATGAAAACCATGTCAGCATTGCTAACAGATTTCTTAAGTTCAGATACGGATTCTTTTGCAGCCTCTCTTCCTTTCTGAGGCCAACCACCACACCCAAGACCACGAGTCAATTCCTTACCAATAAGGATTTTCTCATCTGCCTTAGTTATGCTTAAGTGAAGAGCGTCAGTGTTAAGTCCGTAAATAGTTGCTCCATTAATTCCTTTGTTAAATAACCAAGTAATTGTGTTACAACCAGCACCTCCAGCCCCAAAAACTTTTATGTTAGCCTTTCCAGCACGAAGTTCATCAAAATTAATACTATGTGTGGACGCATTTGCAATTGCTTCTTTTGCAAAATCAAGAACCATTCTTTATTTTTTTCATACCTCCTTTCAAATAATTAATTTTTTTATGTTAAGTGACTTTAAATAATTGATTATATCAGAAGAATATGTTTTCGTAACATTGTAAGAGCAACAAAAAAGTAGTTTAATAGTAAAAACATCAAGATAATAATAAAAATGTACGAAATATTCTTTTTAACCACAAAAACAAAAACACAACTAGAAAGTTATATTAGAACTAGAGGAGATATAAAAGAAAAATTAGAAAGGTTAAAGCAAAATCCCAGGAAGGCAAATGGTGCTCATCCATTACATGGAAAACTAAAAGGTAAATGGGCATGTTGGCTTGGTTCTAATTTAAGAATAATTTATATAATAGATGAAATCCAAAAAGAAATATCAATTGAAGCTGTAGGCACTCATAAAATCTACTAATATTCTAGCTTATATTTTATTCCTTTCTTCCTATTTCTCTCGCTTGCTCTAATTTGAGCCATTATATCCTTATCTTCCAGTATTTCTTTTTCCTCAAGTCTTCGTATCTTATCCCTTATAGACTCGCGAATAAACTCTGTTTTAGTCATATAATTATGCCTTTTCATGACTTTCTCTATTGCATTCAAGAATCCAATCTCCAATTTTATGCTAATGTTTTCCATATACTACTTAGTCTTACCAGATAGTATTTAAACATTTCTAAATTTAAAAAAGAAACACAATTAATATAAACTATCTAAAAAACAAATAATTATGGATACATGTCCTTTATGTGATATAAAAAATCAAAAATACAGAATAATCGAAGAGAATGAACATGCAATAGCTTCAATAATAAAATGGCCTCTAAAAGAAGGGCACACAATGATAATTCCAAAGCGTCATGTTAAGCAACTAAGTGATTTAGAAGATAAAGAGCTAAAATCTACAATAAACTTAATGGATAAAATTAAATTAAAAATATCTAGATTATATTCAGATTCTCCAGCAATCCACATCAACAGCGGAGCAAATAGTACTCAAGAACATGTTCATATCCACGTATTACCAAGTAAAGGAAGTCTAAGACATTTATTTTCACAGTACGAAAATGTTCCATTTAGAGAAGATATTTCAGATGAGGAAAAGTCAATAATCGCTGAAAAGATTAGAAATGTTAAAAACTAATTTTTAGCGAAACTTTCTGCCACAAGTAGTGGAAAAACAATAGTCGCATCAGCAAAAACTTTTACACTCTGTGCATTAGACAATATCTTCCCCCATGAAACTGCTTCAGAAGGCATAGCACCAGAATCAGAACCATCAAATTCCTGCGATGTATTAATATAAACTGCATAATCTAGCCCATTACGTAGCATATTTGCATTAAGTATCGCATGTTTAACAACCCCTGCCCCAAGAATAATAGCTCCAGATTTTTTCAAACCGATTGTAGTATTATTAAACCGAACAATATCTTCAGTACAGTCGATAACAAAATTAGGTCTCTTAAATTTAAAGAAATAAATATTATCTCCAAGAGCACCATCAAGCAAAGCAGGGCAATAAACTTGTATATTATTTTTCCAAGCCCAATAGTAAACGCTATTTTCATCTTTAATTTTCTCCCCTAATTTCCATATTAGTTCATTCCCAGTCACATGTTTACCAGTTTTTTTAGAATTTTGATAGAGTTCTTCAAGTATAGGTTGAACAAATTTCTCAAATGCAACATAACGAGAATTAGGAACAAAAATATTTCCAATTCTATTTATTCCTTTCTGACGAAGCTCAAAACCATCAGCGTCAAATTCACCAAGCTTAAAGCTCCCTAAACACTTGATAATATCTTCTTCAATTCCACCACAAGTAGTTACTAAAACATTAACCCTTTTGTTTTGGACAAGGTAACTAATAACATCTCGCAGTCCAGATGAAATCATATTTGAAGTATATCCTAAGAAAATAAAAGAATTATCTGCAATCATTTTATTAGTTATTTCAATTGCCTTAGACAAATGAGTTGCCTGAAATCCAGAACTTTCAAAACTCTCGATAATTTTACTATAATCAACTCCTAAATTAAAATCATAACCACGAATACTAAGCCCATCAGGTTCATTACTATCTCTAAGCAAATTCTCTCGTGCGATTTTCTCATTATCCATAAAGAAAATCAAATAATATCCTTTTTAATAGTATCCACAATCATAGAAATGCATCAATAATAAAAAATCTAAATCTTATCCAAGATTTCTGCATTCAAACTGTTTTGTTTACAAATTTCAACAAATCTCTTAGCATCTTCAATAGTACCGTAAATACCAGCACCAAATCCATGAGGAATAACAAGACTAGGATTAAGAATTTTAGTAGTACTAACTGCATTTAAAACATCCATTGCAACTGTCCCTGAAACAGGTAAAACTGCTACAAAATTGTTTCCATTTTTACCATATCCACTTAAGCTTTTAAGTTCAGGAGTCAAATCCGTATCCCCTGCAAAATAAAAAATATTCTTATCAAATTTTAAAATATAACCTAACCATCCTTCATTTTGAGGATGATATTTATTAAAAGTGTAGGCATGAACACACTCCACTTTAAAATTTCTAAAATCAAGTATTTCTTTTTTCTCTACAATATGGACTTCAACATTTTTCACTTTCATTAAAGCGCTCTGACAATCAACTGGACAAAGTACAATTGTTCCTTTTTTAGAAACTTTCTGTATATCTCTTATACTACAATGGTCATTATGACTATGAGTAATCAAAATAACATCTGCCTTTAGAACAGAATCAGAAACCCTATAAGGATCAATAATTATAATTTTATTTTTCATTTTAATAATAAAACCAGAATGTCCAAGGAAGTCTAAATCAATATCATCAATTCTCATTGAAATTAAAAACAATCGTTCTTTTATAATAATTGTTATGAAATCATCTTTTCTATTTCTTTTGCAACACTAAACATTCTTCCTTCATGACCTTTAGAACAAACAACCTGCATTCCAACCGGTTTTTCATCAATTCTCCCAATAGGAATTGAAATAGCACAAATTTCAGCCAAATTTCCTGGAATAGTCAGAGCATCAACGGCATATAATTTATCAAGTGAAACTTCAGTTCCAAATTTCCAAGGTAACATAGGAGTCGTAGGCATAATCAAAAAATCAACATCTTCTAAAACTCTTTCAAATTCTTTTTTAATCAACTCTTTTACGGCAAGAGCCTTATGATAATACTGTCCTTCAAATTCTGCTTTAGAGATTTCACTTCCACCAGCAAGTCTTCGTAAAACCTCCGCACCAGCAGAATCTTCAATCTTTTTCCCAAAACGTCTACCATCCATCCTCCTAGTAGCTGAAAAAAATTCAGTCCAAACCAAGGGATGATATGTCTGAATTGCTAAATCAATATTCTTCAAGTTAACTTTCTTTTCAGACCATTTTAATTTTTCAGTAGCCTTAAATAAAACAGAAGCAATCAAATCAATTATTCTAACATCAAGTTCAGGAACACTAACTAAACCAAATTTCATCTTTTCAGTTTTTTCAATTTTAATGGGCTTAGAATCAAATGTAGTAGTGTCTTTTTCATCTAATCCTTTAATTACATCAAGCAATAATGTTGCATCAGCTACATTTTTTGCAATTGGTCCAATTTGGTCAAGAGACATTGACAAATCAATTAAACCATATCTAGAAACACATCCGTAACTAGGCTTTACTCCAACAACACCGCAAAATGAAGCAGGAACTCTAATTGACCCCCCAGTATCACTACCTAAAGCCATATCACAAAATCCAGCAGCTACAGCCGCAGCACTTCCAGAAGAAGATCCGCCAGAAATATGTCCGGGAACAGCAGGATTATCTGTTTTTCCAAAAGCAGAAGTCTCTCCAGTCCAACCACAAGCGAACTCATCACAATTTAACATTCCAATAATAATTCCATCTTCTGCCTTTATTCTAGAAATAACCGTAGCATCATAAGGAGATTCATAATTCTCAAGTGTTTTAGAAGCACAAGACGCATGTAGCCCCTTAACACAAATATTGCTTTTAACTCCAATCACATAACCATAAAGCCTTCCTTTTTTAGTCTTCAAGTCAAGTTCCCTAGCTTCAGTAATTAATTCTTTTTCACTTCGTATTTCAAGAAAAGCATTAATCTTGTTATTAAACTTCCTTATATTACTTAAATAAATTCCAACCTTATCTTCAACAATTCCCATATTCTAATAATCTAACTCCCCTTCATAATCTTTATGGTCAAGCCATTATAATATATATTGTTTAATTCTACCATTGAAATTTAACATATTCACTAAATGCATATCCTTCTTTAAAATAAACCGCTACGTTTACAGAGTAATTTCCGCCTTCAATAAAAGGAACATTGAGTAAAACAGCTTCTACAGTAGTGCTATTAAAACGATTAGAAACAAATGTGTCTGGAGTACCATACTCTTCCCACACAATAACTTTGTAAAAATCTTTCAGTTCAACACCTTCTGGAGCAACCCAGGACACCCAAAGATTATTTCCTCTCCTTTCCCATCTAACACTTGTAGGATATCCAATTATATTAGGTTCATAATAGACCACATCTCTAACAGTAAGACTACTATTAACCGAATATTCAAAGTTATAATTTCCCTTTACAAGTAAACTATTATTATAATCTCCATAAAGTACCCATCTTCTAGTAATCTCACCAGAATAATTATTAATGTTAAAATCTTTATTCAAATTATAAATTGTCGAATTCGGAGAGATAACTCTTACAGATTCAACATTCCACAAAAAACATTCTTCTAATTCTTGATAGTCTCCAAAACAATTAACCTTAAATTCATAACTTAATCCATAAGGTGAGTGCTGAGACCACACCTCTGGAAATATTTTATATATTTCACGCACATTAGACTGTCCAGCTAAAAATTCATTATTATCATCAGTATTATTATTAAAAATAATATCCTCCTCGATAATAATTTTATGAAAAAATAAAGAAATGAGGATTATAACTGTCACAAACACAAGGTAGATTATCTTCATATGTGTTAAGAACAACAACTATTAAAAATAGTATCTATTAATATTTTCATGCAAACAAAACGTTGTCCATGGGTAAATGATAATCCTTTAATGATTAAATATCATGATGAAGAATGGGGCAGTCCTCTAAAAGAAGAAAATAAACTCTTCGAATTCCTAATTCTTGATGCATTCCAAGCAGGTTTAAGCTGGAACACAATAATCAACAAAAGAGAAAATTTCAGAAAAGCATTTGATAATTTTAATCCAGAAAAAATAGCAAAATACACACAAAAAGATAAAGAGAGATTAATGTCAGATGCAGGAATAATAAGAAATAGATTAAAAATAGAAGCCTCAATAACAAACGCACAGAAATTTCTAGATTTAAAGAAATCAACAACTTTCAGTAATTATATTTGGTCTTTTGTAAATAATGAAACAATAAAAAATAATCCAAAGGAAATAAAAGATTACCTATCAAAAAGTCAGGAATCCGATAAAATGTCAAAAGCCCTAAAAGAAAAAGGTTTCAAATTCGTAGGTTCAACAATATGCTATGCTTTTATGCAAGCATCAGGTCTAGTAAACGATCACGCAGTAGATTGTTTCAGATATAACCAATTTCAGTAATAAAAATACATTCAAAACAAATATTTATATAGTCTATAGTTATATAGTTTACATGGTAACAACTATACAAGTAAATGAAAGGACTCTTTTATTGCTGAAAAAGCTCAAAGAAGAATTACAGGCAAGTTCTTACGAAGAGGCAATAATAAAATTAGCAGTACAAAGAGCAACAAGAAAATCAATGGCAGGATACCTAGGAAAAAAATACGGCAAACTTTCAAGAAAAGAAATAATGGAAGATTTAAGAGATAAAAATGACTGAATATAAACTCATTGATTCCTCAGTCTGGGTAGAATATTTAGTGAATAGTAATTACAAAGAAATTATTGAATCGGAAGAAATATATTTATTATCTAGTCTTTCAATTCTGGAAATAAAAAAGAAATTATTGAAATTAAATTACAAAAAAGAAGATATTCTTAACAGTCTAAATTTTATAAAAGAAAGAAGCAATATTATGACGGTAAATCAAGAAATAGCGGAAATGGCCGCTGATATTTGTATAGGAAAAAGTCTAGGAGCGGTAGATGCAGTTATATATGCAACATCAATAGCCAATAATTCATTATTAATTACTTTAGACAACGATTTCAGAGGTTTAGAAAATGTACAAATTCTAGATTAACTACCACTCAATCTTATCAATATCAGTTTCTTCATAAACTATTTCTTTCAACTCATAAAATTTAAGAGTCTCCTTAACCTGGTCATCAAAATACCTAAGTTGATAATCTTTATCAGTTTTAGGATCAAAGAGCTCAATTAACATTTCTTTTGTAGTCTTATAATCCTCAAAAACATAATGGGCATCAACTTCAAGCTTCTTGCCATTGACTGTAATAAAATCTCCTTTTTTCAACTCAGTAAGATTCTTTGATTGTTTTACAATATCCATAAAGATAAAAACAATAATCAATTTTTAAATCTTGCTTATGATATGAGGCTCACACATCTTATAACCATCATCTTCAGGTTGATAACCAACTAATTTTTTAGTTTCTTCTAAATCCATAAAATTATTTTTGTTATCAGAAGATCCAGCTAAAACTGCAAATTTCAAAGTTTCAGGAGCAATAATACATTTGTAAATCAGCTGAGCAAAATCTCTCTGAGAAATAATATAATCAAAGTTGCTTCTTGTAGGGCAAGCAATTTTTAACATCTCATCAGAAATATAAGCACCAATACGAATTGCAAGACAACTTAAACCATAACTTTGAGAATAAACATGACACATAGCTTCCAAAAATGCTTTAGTTGCACCATAATAATTCAAAGGCTTAGGAGCTAGATCCATTTTCACAGTCTTCCCAAGTGGATACCCCCTAATAGCATGAACACTACTAGCATAAATTACCCTTTTAACACCAGCTCGTCTAGTGGCCTCTAACACATTATAAACTCCAATCAAATTTGGTTCTATTAAGTCATTAAATGGAGCATTAGGGTCAGAGTTACCAGCCAAATTAACCACAACATCAAAATCAGAAAAATATTTAGTCAGTTCATCTAAATCAGATAAATTTATTTTAATAGTTTCATAATTTCCAGAAAGTTTTGTCTTATTAATCCCAACAACAATATCATAATGATTTTTATATTTATTTTCATATTCTTCAAGAAAACTCTTTCCAATTCGCCCAGTCAAGCCAATAAACAAAACTTTTTTCCTGACCATTATAAAACTAAATCTTCCCAACTAACCCAATTCCAGGCTTCAAAGTCTTAGCACCAGCTTCCCACTCAACAGGGCAAACTTCTCCACCATGTTCACGAACATACTTAGCAGCTTGTAATTTGCGTAAAACCTCTTTTACACTTCTACCAATAGAGTTATCATGAATATCTGCACATCTAATAATTCCATCAGGATCAATAATAAATGTAGCTCTCAAAGCTCTTCCTTCATCAACTCCCTCATTAATATAAACCCCATACAACTTACTTATTTTTCCAGAATTATCTGCAAGCATTGGATATTGTATCTTCTTAATTGAAGCAGATTGATCCCACCATGCCTTATGCACGTGTTCACTATCCGTACTTACACTCAAAATTTCAGCATTTGCTTTCTTAAAATCATTATACATATCAGCAAATCTTCTCAATTCAGTAGGACATACAAAAGTAAAGTCTCCTGGATAAAACGCAAGAATAACCCACCTTCCAAACAATTGACTCAATTTAATATCTTTAAACTTATTCTGATGAAAAGAATGAGTGATAAAATCAGGTGCTTTCTTTCCAACTAAAGTTCCAAAGCTAACAGCATTATTTGAATTTTGTTGCATTTTATTAATTCCAAGAACCCTTTTCTAACAAAAGGTACATATCATTCTTATGTTTAGCATTCTTAAACATTATTGTTTTAAAGTCAATATCACAAATCTCTCCAATTTTTTCTTCACGTAAATCTCCAGAAGTCCTAACAGAATTAGAAATTTTGATTTTAGACAAATCTTTTCCAAATTTGTCAAGAAGTGCATGTGCTTCAAATTTTATTTTATCATTTTCCATTTTAAGGTGTCAATCTATCTCTATCCCTGGGGAACATAGTAGCTTCACGAACATTGTCCAATTCACAAAGAAGCATGGTCAATCTCTCAAGACCTATTGACCAACCAGAGTGTGGTGGGGCACCATACTTAAAAGAATTAACATAATCCATCAGTCCATCTGTTTTCATTCCCTTATGTTTTATTCTAGCAAGAAGTAATTCAGGCAAATGGATTCTTTGTCCACCGGATGAAATCTCAAGACCTTTGTAAATACAATCAAATCCCTCTGAATATTCTGCATTAGAATTTGCATCTTTGGGCATTATATAAAATGGTTTCAAAGAAGAAGGCCAAGAATGAACAAACACAAGAGTATCAGGATAAATTTCTCCAAGTTTCTTCTCTGCTTCAGGGCTTAAGTCATCTCCGATAGCAATTTTCAAACCAGCTTTCTCTAAAATAGCAATAGTCTCATCATAATGAATATATTTTGCACTAGGAACTTTAAATTTCAAACCAAGCAATTCAATTTCAGATTTATTTTTTTTAATGACTTCCGAAACAATATGTTGAACACATTTTTCTTGTAACTTCATTACATCCATCTGAGACATAAAAGAACATTCAATATCCATTTGCCTGATTTCATTAATATGTCTAACAGTGTTATGCTTCTCAGCTCTCCAAACTGGAGTAATCATAAAAGTTTTTTCCATAGAACAGGCAACCATTTCTTTATATAATTGAGGACTTTGAGCAAGACAAGCTTCACGCTCAAAATATTTTACCTTGAACACATCTGCGCCTCCTTCAGAAGCAACACCTATCAAGCAAGGAGGTTGCATTTCGATAAATCCTTCTTTAACAAAAAATTCTCTGAATGACGTAGAAATAGTATGTTGTATTTTGAATATTGCTTGGGCTCTTCTTCTATGAAAATCAACATACCTATAATCAAGTCTCTTAGGTAGTTCAGTCTTAGAAAAGTCAGAAACATCAATAGGTAAAGGATGTTCAGCAGGGCTTAAAATCTCAAAATGTTCTGGAACAATTTCACGTCCGCCAGAAGCCTTCTCACTCTTTTGTATTTTTCCAGAAATTAAAACGACACTTTCACGAGAAACTTTCTGCATTAAATCAAAAACTTCTTTAGAAGACTTATCTTTATGAGATGTAACTTGAATTTCTCCAGAAAAATCACGAAGTACAAGAAATCTGATTTTTCCCAAGTCTCTCTGATCATAAACCCATCCTGCAATAACCACATTATCCCCAGCATCTTTGACACTTAATACAGAAATCATTTTTCTATCATTAAGTAAATTCCAATAATTCATATCAATCAAAGATAAACTGCTTTTTTAAGCATTATGCAAATGGTTTTCTATATAGATTTGCGCAAGATTGTAAGCCCGCACCATAACCGAAACTAAGCAGATAACTTCCAGGCTCGGCACCTTCCACAAATTGTTTAACTCTTCTTCCCTGAGAAGCAGTTGAGGTATTGTGAAAATTAGCTAAATCCACATCTAGAACTAATCCACATTTTTGTAAAAATCCTGGATAGTTTTGATCAATATTTTCTAAGCACCTTAAGTTGGCTAAATGAGGTGCAATATAAGAAATTTCATCATAAGAAACACCATTGGAGTTAAATCTCCAATCTGTAAGCTTAGTTAGAAGTTCTTCCCATTGATTTATTACATATGTAAAAACTCTTTTTCCATCCATTTCTAAAACTGGACCTATCACCTTTCTAGATTCAGCTCCATTATCTAATATGTCTAAAGCGCTTTCTAAATCAACTTTAGGCTTATCTAAACATTTAATCAAATCTCTATCTTTTCCACTTCCTTTAGAATGGTGTCCCATAAAACCAACATCGCGAGCTCCAGCACCTAAAATATAAGCTGAGGCTCCGTCTCCAAATAATATGGCTGTGGATCTATCTGCATAATCAGTAACATTTGAAAGTTTTTCAGCACCCATAACTAAAACAGTATTAAACTGTCGCCCTTGTATCAATCTATCCGCATACATAAGAGCAAAATTTATACCTCCACAACCTGCTCCTAGATCAACTCCTGATGCTCCATCTTCAATTAACTCTGGATGAGATGATGATAATTGGTCTTGAACATAACCTGCAATATTAGGGAAAGCGTGTCTTGAAGTATTCGTAGCTACAATAACATGCTGTATTGGGTGAATATTCTGCCATAAATTTTCAATTGCATCTTGATCAGCTTTAACTGCTAATTCACCTATACTTTGATTAGGAGCAACCATGCGGTTTCTAATACCCGTTCTCTGAACTATCCACTCATCGTTTGTATCTTGACCACTAGCTCTTAATATTCTCTCCAAATCATGATTTGTTAAAAATCTTTCACCAGTAGAAGTTCCAACAGACTGGATTACGGAGCCCATAACTAAAATTCATAATCTCTCTTTAAAAAGATTTCATCAAAACTATGAAAAACAAACATTTAAATATTTAAACGTAATTTAGTGTTTAAACAAGATTACATAAAAAATGGTAAGTATAACAGTATCAATTCCAGAGGATATAAAGAAAAAAATGGAAAATTTTCCAGAAGTAAACTGGTCAGGATTAGTAAAAAAAATAATAATTGAAAAAGTTGAAAGATTAATGTGGAAAGAAGAAATGCTAAAAATGTTAGAGGGAGAAAAAGAGTTTACAGATTGGGCAGTAGAATTAATCAGAAAAGGTAGAAATAATAAGAAATGAAAATAGTGGTTGATACCAATGTATTATTTAGTTTCTTCTGGAAAGAATCAATAACAAGAAAGTTAATAATTAATTTAGGCAATTTGCTATTATCTCCAAAAAAAGCAAAAGAAGAATTGAATAAATACTCTAGAGAAATAATTCAAAAAGCAAAGATCAATCAAAAAGAATTTGATAATTTACTAGTCGAATTAGAAAGCTATATAAATTTTATAGAATTAAAGGATTATAATGATTCTATTGAAAATGTAAAAAACAGCATTTTAGACAAAGAAGATTATGATTTCCTAGCGCTTGCATATAAAAATAATTACATTTTGTGGAGCAATGATTTGTTTTTAAAAAGACAAGAATTAGTGAAAGGGATTACAACAAAAGAGTTATTAGAAGACTAATTTTATAATGTCTAACCCAAAACTCTTTCAATTAATTCAATTGTTTTCTTAGTATCAAGTTTTCCTTTAAACTTAGCCATTAACATCCCCATATAAGCATTAGCTCGCATTCCTGGTTTTTCCTTGATTAATAAACGAATTTCTTTCTCAATCTCATTGTCATCTATCTTTTCAATCTTAATAGCTTCAGAAACTTTAATGCCCTCGAGTATTTTAATCAAAACAGGTTTAACATCACTAACAATAATTCTTCCATCATTCAAAGCATTCAAAATATCTTCATAAACCTTCTCCGTCAAAATATTCTTAACATCTAAAAATGTCTTCCTGCTCTTAGTTGCAAATTCCTGTCTCCATAATGTAACCATTTTAGCAACTAAGTTTGCATCTTTAGGATAAACATCAAGTAGTATTTGAAATTCATCGAGTGCCTCAGAATTATCTAAAACTAATTCAATCAAATCTTCTGAAACTCCTTTCTTGCGAAGTTCATCGCGCATATCAGTCTTTAATTTAGGTAAATTCTTCTTCAAATAATCAATTCTCTGTTTTCCCATCCTTAATAAACTCAAATCAGTTTCGGGATACATTCTATCGGCTCCCGGCATTGGACGAAGAAATTCACTTTTACCATCAGGCAAAGCATTTCTAACATCTCCAATATTTTTCTTACCTTTCAAATTTTCTAACTGACGATCAATTTCACAATCAATAGTTTTAATCATCATTTTAGTATCTTGAAACCCCTTTATCTCAACTCGATCATGTCCTTTAATGGAAACATTCACATCCTGGCGTATAGTTCCTATTCCTCTTTTAACTTTACAAGCTCTTAAAATTTCTCCTAACTTAAGTGCACATTCCTTAACTTGTTCTGGTCTAGTTAAATCTGGATAAGTTGCAATTTCAACAAGTGGAATTCCTAGTCTATCTAAACGATAAACAACTTTATCATTTTCACGAGAAATAACACGAGCAGAATCTTCCTCTAGACAAACAGTTGCAATTCTAACATCTCCATAAGAAGTTTCAATTTTACCATCATGAGCAATCAAAACAGTTCTCTGAAATCCTGAAGTATTAGAACCATCAATAACAGTCTTACGCATTACTTGAGTAACTGAATAAATCTCACAATTCAATAATAAAGAAACAGTTAAAGCAGTATTAAGAGCTTCTTCATTTACTGCATGTGGTGGTTCATCATCTAACTCCACAAGAGAAACAGTGTCTCTATATCCTTCATAAAAAAAAGTCTTCGCAATAGAAGCTTCATGACTTACAGCTTCATCAACATTTCCGCTTTCACCAGCAACAGCATGAAGCTTACGAGAAATCACATAGTGAGGCTCATCATTTCTCAAGAAAGAAGGAGCCCCAGAAAACAGTTTCGGAGTATCAAGCTGTTGATGTATTTCAAGCCCTGCCTTAAATCCTAGGTCCTTATAGTTATGCATGAATCAGAAACAAAAAGGTTATTATTAAAGATTATCTAATCATATCTAAATATTTTATAACCCAAACAAGATTTTTTATCTAGAAGATCGTGTAATATCCCATCATTAGTATCTGTCCTTATTTCTATAATACCTCTCTTCCTATTAGTTACAGACACATGTACAGGCTTATCTTGATGAATAAAATGATTCCTTAATATCTTCTTAACACCTACAACCTCATCAGGATTTGAAAAACCAAAAAGTTGAATCTGGTAATAAGGAAGATTATCATAATCTCCTATTAAACTATCCATTCCTGCATTAATTTTTGAAGCGATATAATGGATAAACTGTCCTTCAGGACTTTCAATTTTCGGAGGAATCCCCATAAGCTCCGGAGCACGAATATCCCCATCTGCTTCTCTTTCCTTAAAATGGCATTGTGCTGAGTGAATTAAATCATTATAGAATGTTCTTTCTCCAGGAGCAAGAGCTACAGGAGCATAACTATTCTCTGCAAGAAGAACATTTTGAACAAGTCTACTAGTTCTTCCATTTCCATCTGAAAAAGGGTGAATACGTAAAAAATGCAAATGAAAAAGAATAGCTCTTTCTACAGGATCAATTGAAATATCATTTACTAAATTATTCAAAGCATCCATTTGCTCTTTTATTTTTGCAGGATTTACCCCTGCATGATTATACCCTGCAATGAAGACAGATTCAGTACGATATCCTTTAATTGAAGGATTTAATATTTTTGCCAAACCAATTAAATAAGGTTCTGTCAAAACCCTCTTAAATTCCCTTTCTGAATACTGCCTAGCATCTTCAAGTTGACCCCTTACTTGGCGAAAGTCTCTCCTAAGACCTATCCTACGAGACCTTACAGCCTGATCGGGTTCAGTGATTCTAGAATGGTAACTTGCCTCCAAATGAGCCACTTTAAGAAGAGCAGAGCGAAGTCCAGTCTCATCTGAAACTCTATTGACAAAAGTATCTCTCTTATGTCTCAACTCTGTCAGTAAACCAGGATTTATAAAATGAGCATTTTTCATGAATAAATCTCAATAATCAATTATTTAAACCTTTCCATATGTAACCTCTATAGAGTTACAACTATCCAGTCAACAAGTCATTAAACTCACCACTAATATTCTCAAGCATCTTCTCACGAACTAATCCCTTCCAATTCTTATGCCCTAAAACCCAACCTAATTTTACAAATGCTGTTTCAGACAGCATATCTTCCAAATAGATTATACCCAAAGCCTCAAGTTCTCTTCCAGGAGAATAAACCTTAGGATTCAAACGACCAAAGATAGTTTGAGAAGTAAAACAAATAGTAACTCCTTGTTTAATCAATCTCTTTAAAGTAGAAATCCAAGAATTCTCACCATCTGTAGCAACATGACCAAAACCAGTCGCAACTATAACAAGTCCTTTATAACCCTGTACTAAATAATAATCTAAAATAGAAGGGTCTTGACCAGGATAATAATAAATCAAACCAACTTTATCGCTAAAGTCAGCATCTAATTTTGTCAAACCATTATCTCGAGCATTATAATTAGATAAAAACTCTATTTTTGAAGGAAAAACTTTAGCAATTGGTTCACAATTAATGGGTTTAAAAGCGTCTCTTCTTGAACTATGCATCTTTCTAACTTTAGTTCCATGTAAAGCATAACAATAGTCATCATTTTCACTAGCATGACCAACAATCATAACTTCGGCACAATCAGAAAGAGCCATTTGTACAGAACATTCCAAATTCAGTTCAGCATCAGAAGAAGCTCTATCAATGCTTCTCTGTGAAAAAGTCAAAACAACAGGTTTTTTCAAATCACGTAAAAAGAAACTCAAAGCAGAAGATGTATAATGCAAAGTATCAGTTCCATGAGTTACGACAACACCTTTGATTTCAGGATCATTTAACATTTCTTTAACATGCTCTGCAATAGTTATCCAATGTTCAAAAGTCATATTTTCAGAAGCAGTCATAAAAGGAACTGAAATCTTCTTTATATTAGCAATTTCAAAAACTTTAGGGTAAAATTTAGCAAACTCATTAACATCAGTCAACCATGAAACTCCACCAGTTCTAGAATCAAGCTTAGCTGCAATAGTTCCGCCAGTTATAACAAGACCTATTGAATGTTTATTATTTGATTTAACAAGAGAACTTTTAGTTTTAATAACATTTCCTTTAAACTCTTCAGTTATATGAAGGTCAAGAATATTTTCTTTAGGGATTCCTATATTATAACCAGATTTCAACTTAAGTAAAACAACATTCTTATCATAACTTTCTAAAATAATGCCTTCAATTTCTTCACGAGCAAGCCTAATCTTAACTTTATCACCAGAACTAAAATTTAATTCAACCATAATTATCAGCGCAAAATTAGATATAAAAATCTTCGGATAACACTTAAATAACCTCAATTCTAAAATAAAATATGGGTAGAATCTCAACTGGATGGAAAATAGTCAAACAAAGCTTCCAAGTCATTAAACACGATAAAGAAATATTAATTTATCCTATCCTAGCGGGAATAAGTATCCTTTTAGTTATAGGAATATTAGGAATTCTAAGCATCTTAGGAATAGTAGGAGCATCAATCATCAGCCCAGATTTAAGTTATATCTCTCTTTTCTTTTTCTTTGGAGCAATCTTAGTTGTTTCTTATTTTATTTCTACATTTTTCCAAGCAGCAATAGTTACTTCAGCAACTATAAGATTCTCTGGAAAAAATCCAACACTAGCAGATGGTTTAAGAGCTCCTTCAAAAAGAATCCTATCTTTATTAGCATGGGGTGCAATTAGTGCATTAGTCGGCACAATACTGTCTGCCATAAAAAGATCCTCATCTAATCGTTCACAAGGAATAACAATAGCTTCCGAGATAGGCACTAGTTTATTAGGTACGGCATGGAAGCTCATTACATTCTTTGTAATTCCTATAATTTTATTTGAGAAACAAGGTCCAATTCAGAGCATTAAAAGATCTAGTACACTCTTCAAAAAAACATGGGGTGAAAACGTAACAGCCCAATTTAGTATAGCAGCTATATTGTTCCTAATTATTCTACCATTTATTTTATTAATAATTTTAGCAATACTTAGCGGAAGTCAAGCATTTATAATTACTAGTATAATTCTATTAACAATATCAATTATAATAGTCAATATTTTATCAATAAGTGTAAATGGAATATTAAGAGCAGCATTATACCATTATGCAATAAGTGGAAAGATGCCCCATATATATGATAATAATACTGTCAAGCAAATGTTTACAAAAAATAGTTAATAAGATTTAGCCACATAAACAACGTGCTTGGCAACTTTATCACAAACAATACATTTGCCTTCTGATTTTTCTTCAACTAAATTAGTTCCCCTAACTTCAGCACCAGTTTTCTCCTTAACTATTTCAGCACATTTCTTACCATCCATTTCTGTAGAACAAAATCCACAACGTACAATATTCCCAGCATCAATGGATTTCTTCATTGAATCAAGAGTCCTAGAGTTTACAATTCTATTATGAAATATTTTATCAGCTTCTTTAATTAAATTAGCAGTAAATTCATCTTTAATCAATTTAACATGTCTAATCAAATCTGTCTCAGCAATATTTTCTTTTTTATTCAAGTCTCTTCTAAACAAACTTAATTTTTTAGATTCAATTTCCTTTTCTCCAAGATCTATTCTTATAGGTACTCCCTTAAGCTCCCACAAATTAAATTTCTCTCCAGGGCTTTTCTCGCTAGAATCAATCATAACATCGCAAAATTCGATTAACTTTTTTTCCAATTCTCTTGCCTTAGAAATAAGATTATCAGTATTTCCAATAGGAACTATGACTACATGATATGGTGCTATTTCCCAAGGGAATCTCAAGCCTTTATCATCTCCATGAACTATAACAATACTTGCAAAAATTCTGGATATTGCGGGACCATAACAAGTAGTGTACACGTATTTATCAATTCCATCTTTATCCTTATACTTAATATCGAAAGCTTTAGCAAAATCATGTTTAATTAAATGAGTTGAAGGCTGCTGAACAACTTTTCCATCAGGGTTTAATACATCAGCGGCAAAAGTCTTAGATGCACCTGGAAAAACATCCCACGCAGGCCTCTCAAATATTATAAAAGGCAATCCAAATTTATCATGTAACACTTCTTTAGTAATTTCCATATCTTCATGTACCTGTTTGAAAGCATCATCTTGAGTAGGAAAAGCACAATGCGTTTCTATCCAGTGAAATTCCCTACTTCTCAAAAATGGTCTTGTAGCTTTTGTCTCGTATCTAAATACTTGAGCTCTCTGATATGCTTTGAAAGGTAAATCTTTGTAGGATCTTATCCATAAAGCAAACATTTGATAAAATGCAGTTTCAGATGTAGGTCTCAAAGCAAGTTTTTCCTCAAGTTCTTTTTCTCCTCCATGAGTAACCCAAAATACCTCGGGAGTAAATCCTTGAATGTGGCTTGCCTCTTTTTTGAAGTTGCCTTCAGGTATTAAAGTAGGAAACCAATAAGGCTTATGCCCTCTTCTTTGCAAAGCTTTTTCCATAAAATGATACATTTTTTCCATTACAAGAACACTTGAAGGTTGAAATACTAGAAACCCTTTAACATTAAACCTCATATCTGCTAATTCAGCTTTTTGCACTACTTCTGTAAACCATTCACTAAAATTCTCGTTTTTTTTAACAGTTAAACCCTTTGAGTCAGCCATACTCAAAAAAGAAGAGTAACACTTATTAAAGCTTATCTCCAAATAAAAATATGGATAAAAAAGTAGTTAGATTACAAGATTTTGTCATTCCACTAAACTATGAAATCTCCATCGAGCCATCTAAAAATATGGATTCTTACAAAGGTTCAGTCAAAATAAAAGTACAAATAAATAAACCAACAAAAAATATAACTCTCCATTCAAAAAATTCTGAAATTAGAACAGTAACAATATGTGTAGAAAATCAATGCATTCTATCAAAATTAAAAGAAAATAAAGAATCTGAAACAATTAATCTAGAAGTTAAAAAAGAAATATCTGGATATATAGAAATTCATATAGAATTTATAGGAAAAATAACAGAAGATTTAGCAGGAATATACAAAAGTACATACCAGTACAATGGAAAAAAAGAACATTTGATAACAACTCAATGTGAAGCTCCTTATGCAAGAAGAATATTTCCTTGTTTCGATGAACCAAATAAAAAAGCAACTTTTGATATAACTGCAATAATAGAAAAAAATCTAAATTCAATAAGTAACATGCAAGTTGAATCAGAAAAAGTAGAGAATGGCAAAAAAATAGTCAAATTCAAAAAAACTCCTAAGATGTCAACTTATCTTTTCTATTTAGGAGTTGGAGACTTTGAATTTGCAGAAGAAAATTACAAAAATGTAAAAATAAGAGTTGTGACAACTCCAGGAAAAATAAAAAATGCATCTTTTGCACTAAAACAAACAAAAAAATATCTTAAATATTTTGAAGATTATTCAGAAATACCCTATCCATTAGAAAAATTAGATCTTATTGCAATACCAGACTTTACAGTTAGCGGTATGGAAAATTGGGGCGCAATAACATTCAGAGATTTAGTTTTATTAGTGGATGAAGAAAAAACTTCAACAGCTAGAAAAAAAATATCTGCAGAAGTCATCTCTCACGAATTATGGCATCAATGGTCTGGGGATTTAGTAACAATGAAATGGTGGAACGACTTATGGTTAAATGAAAGCTTTGCTAATTATATGGCATTTAAAGCAGTAGATCATTATAACTCAGAATGGAATGTATGGAATGACTATTTGTCAGGAGATTTAGCAGTGGGTTTATCAAAAGACACATTGAAAACAACTCACCCAATAGAAGTTGAAATAAAAAGTCCTGAAGAAATAGGAGAAATATTTGATGAAATAAGTTATCAAAAAGGCGGGAGTGTCTTAAGAATGCTTGAAAATTATATAGGAGAAGAAAATTTCAGAAAAGGAGTGTCAAACTATCTAAAAAAATATTCATATGATAATGCTACTGCTAGTGATTTATGGGATTCATTAGATAAAGTGTCAAAAGAGAAAAAAGTAAAAGAGATTATGAAATCCTGGATTTCACAGGAAGGTTATCCATTAGTATCATTAGAAAAAGTAAAATCGGGTATAAAGATATCTCAAAAAAGATGTAACAAATCAACAAATCAACTCTGGCCAATACCAATCTCAATATACACAAAAGAAAGAATATACAATGAATTATTGGATGGAAAAGAAAAATTAATTTCAATTAAAGATAGTCAATTAAAAGTAAATCACAAACATTTTGGATTTTATAGAACAAAATATTCAATTGAACTCTTAGACAGCTTAGGAAAATTAGTAAAAAATAAAGAATTAAACAAAGAGGACAGATGGGGGCTCAATAACGATATGTGGGCTTTATGCAATATAGGCGAAGAAGTTTTAGAGAATTATCTAAAATTCTTAAATAATTATGAAAATGAAGAGACATATATTACATTAGCAGAAATATATGGAAGTCTGAGAAAATTAGAAAGATTATTTTATGATGAAAGTTGGTGGCCTAAATCAAAAGAAAGAATAGTCAAAAATATTATACCCAATTATAAAAATAAATTAGCTAAATTAGGATGGGAGAATAAAAATGAAGACACCACAGAGGACAGACTTATGAGAGGATTATGTATAAACTTCTGTGGTTTCATTGAAGACAAAAACACATTGAGTAAAATAGAAGAGTTATATCAAAAAGGAGACTTTTCTATGGATATAGCAAATTCAGTTTATACAATGATTGCAAGAAAAGGAAATATAGAAACTTTCAAAGATGTTATTAAAAAATACGAAAATGCTTTAGATCCAGAAAATAAGATAAAACTATTATCAAGCATATACTACTTTTTGGATTCAGAAATTTTAGAGAAAGCACTTGACTTCTCAATGACTGAGAAAGTAAAATCACAAGATTTACTTTATGTATTTGGACATGTTGCAGTAAACCCAATATCAAAAAAAATGATATTAAATTGGTATAATAAAAACTGGGATAAAATAAAAAAATATGAAGATAATCATTATATCATGAGGTCAATTATAGAAGCTCTAATTTTACCACAAACAACACAATCAGGAAAGAATGAAGCTAAAGAATTTCTTGATAAACATAAAGTAGGTTTTGAGATGACAAAAGACAATGCATTTGAAATATTAGATCAAAACCTAAAGTTCATAGAAAAAAACAAAGAATTTCTGAAGAACTACTAAGAACTACTAGATTCAGTTATTTTTGCACAAATCTCCTTAATCTATTAGAGTGATCAAGAAACCTAACGCTTAATAAAAGATTTAAATATAAATAAGATTAATCTTACTTATGGAAATAGCAACAACTAGATTAAGCTCGAGGGGGCAAATAGTTATCCCTATTGAAATGAGAAAAGATCTAAAGGAAGGAGATAAATTAATTATAATTAAAAATGGAGAAGATTTAATCATAAAGAAATCAATTCCAGAAATTCTTTTAGCATCTCACAAGTCGCTGGCAAAGACTTGGTTGACAGAAGAAGAGGACAAAGCAGGAAAGACCTCTAAAAGGAGACATTATTGTTATTAATTTTCCTTATTCTGATTTGACTACATATAAAAGAAGACCAGCATTTGTTGTTAAAGTCCCATCTAGAGAAGATATTCTGGCTTGCCAATATCTAAATGGCCCTACGAGGAATTGAACCTCGATCACAGGATCCGAAGTCCCGTATTCTAATCCATTAAACTATAGGGCCATAAGAATAAGCAAAAATAGGTATTTTAAATGTCACTTTTTAATCATTTTCTCAAGAAGTTTACGTACGACATTAGAGTCAGCCCTTCTATTAGTAACTCGCATAACTTCCCCAATTAAATAGTTGAAGGACTTAATATCTCCATTTACATAGTCAACAACAACTTTGTTATTTTCAGCGATAATCTTCTTAATAATTGGTTCAAGTTCTCTCTCATTACTTATCTTCCCTTCAACATTCGTAGGATCAAAACTCTTAGGAACAAATTTATTCAAAATTTGCTTTGCTTGTAATTCGGTTATTTTTTTATCTTTGACTAGGTTAAGAAGTTTAATAAAATGTTCAACTGAAATATCTATCTCAGAAAGTTTTTTATTATTATAATTCAAAACTCTAAGTAGCTCAACAGTAACCCAAGGAAAAGCAAATTTACCATCTATTTTTTCAGCTACATTTTCAAAGAAAGTAGCTATATCTATGTCCTTAGCAAGGACACCAGCATTCTTACTGTCTATTTTATATTTCTTAATTAATTTATCAAGTTTAACAGAAGGCAATTCAGGAACAAGTTTTCTTTGTTCATCAATGAATTTCTTTGAGAATGCAACAGACTTCAAATCAGGATCAACTATGAACCTATAGTCATCTGCCATTTCTTTACTACGCATTCTCATAGTAATCCCTTTTAATTCATCATATCTTCTAGTCTCTCTAACACTTCCTTCTTTCATCTGTCTCTCAAATTCAAAAAGTATAGCAGACTTCATTGCTTCAATAGAGGTAATATTTTTTATTTCAACACGTTCTGTCATCTGTTTACCATCCTCATCTACAACAGAGACATTGACATCAGCCTTAATTCCTGCATTAGTATCTACAGCCTTCAAGTAATTCAAAGCATGAACTAATTTATTGACCCAATGATAAACTTCATCTGCCGACTTAAAATCAGGAGCAGTAACAATCTCAACTAGAGGTAATCCACTCCTATTATAATCAACTTCTCCAGATTTAGGATCCCATGCAGCAGGATCTTCCTCAAGATGCATGCTTTCAATATTTATTCCCTCAAATTTTCCATTAACTCCAAGAGGCACTGCATGGGCACCACTCATAGTATTTTGATAACCTTTAGGTAAATCTGGCCAATCATAATGTTTACGCATCCATGGCATATTTTGATTTACCTTACACTCAAGCATTAAAGCGATTTGAACAGCTTTTTCAACAGCAACAGAGTTGGGAGCCATTGGTTTAGCGCCAGGCATCCCACAACATACAGGACAGATATAAATATTAGGTTTTATATCTCTTTCACGAGAAGCTTTGCATCTACAAAATAACTTTTCATTAGTTAAAAGATAAGTATGTATTTCAAGGCCACATTTTAGTTTACTCATGAAACAAATAAAAATAAGAGATATATTAACTTAATTACCACCAAGTCTTCTTTTCCTTTTCGAAAATTCTTCAAAGGCCTCTTTAAGTTGCTTAGACTCAAAGTCAGGAAAATGCACATCTGCAAAATAAAATTCACTATAAACGGACTGATAAGGCATAAAACCGCTTAATCTTTTTTCTCCAGATGTACGAATAATTAAATCGGGATCAGGAATTCCAGAAGAATCTAAATAATTCTTAAAATCATCTTCGCTAATTTCAGATCTTCCAGATTTTAAAATTTTATTAATTGCCCTAACAATTTCATCTCTCCCACCATAATCCATACAAATCAAAACAGTAAATTCATTAAACTTAGCAGTTTCACTCTCGAGCAGATTTAAACCATCAATAATTTTTGCAGGAAGCCTATCTTTTCGTCCAAGATGTTTAACTCTAACTTTATTTTTTAAAGCACCTTCAAGCAATTTATATATATTTTCTAAAAAATGATCAAATAAAAAGTTTATTTCCATTTTAGGTCTTTTCCAATTTTCAGTTGAAAAGACCCAGAGACTCATATATTTGCTCCCAAGTTTCTTAGCTTCCAATAGTAAATTTTCTAAGTGATTATAATCTACCTTAGAATATCCATCAACTTTCTTCAACCCTTTTGAAACAGCCCACCTACGATTTCCATCTGGAATAATTGCAACGTGAATTGGTATTCTTTTATCCATTTAAATAAGTCAAAATGTTAGTTTTTAAATTCTATTTTCAAGCTCCTGTTTAAACTTATCAATGTCTTCTGTATTAATTCTAGCCCCCACCGCATCTCTATGTCCTCCACCGGTAGCTTTTTCTAACAAAGGCAATATTTCAGCAAGAATATTTTTTACATTATTGCCTCTTAAAGAAATGTTGGTTATTGGTCCAGAGCTATAAGCAACACATATATATTGCTTAGGAAATAAATAAGAAAGTTCATTAGATAAATCAGAACTTATACTTAGTTGACCACTATAATTATAAAACAATAATTTTTCAGTAACATACTTCTTAGAATCATCAAGTAAAGATAAGTATTTCTTAGATATTTCTTTATACTTTAGTGCAAAAGCACCATTATTCTCGAGTTCTTGTCCGATGTCATAAGGACCCTTACAATTAATCAAGAAGTTCTGTAATTGGACAACATGGCTTATTGAATCCTTCAAACCGAAACTCAACGCACGAGCCAAACGCCCTATTCCAGTAGAATAAAGAGCTTGGAAAGGTTCTTTTATATCCTTTCCCCATAAGATACTATAATTATTTGCAAAATCATCAACAAAGTCAGGAAGATAATGGTCTGCAATGCAACCTATCAAAACAAGCCAGATATCCTCTGGACGTTTAGTAGCACTATAACATAAATAAGTTGTCGGTTCAGAACTTTTCTTTTTATTTTTAGTTGGGTTGAATCTATATAGCATATTATAAGAATGTTTTTCATTAGAAACATCATGATGGTCTATCCAAACAATTGGTAACTGCAACATAGATATTTCATTTACAAAATTGTCTCCAAGAGAATGTCTATCTAGAACAAAAACATAATCTCCATTAAGTTCTTGAACGCGTTTTGCATAATTAACATCTACATTTGGATGAGATTTCACAGCAACACCCTTACCACGACCAATAAATCTTCTCAAAAGAACATAACTAGAAAGCCCATCAACATCATTATCATAAAGAAATATAGGATTTTGAGCCTTTTCAAGATGCTCGCGCATTTCAGATAATTGTTTCTTTGTTAACATATTAATTTAGATAAAACAAGCTTTTTAACCCTTATTAATAAATTGTATAAATCTGCTCCTCAAATGGTAAGTCAACAGAAGAAATATCCATCAAGCTCGTAATATCACTAGCTTTTATTTTATAATTTGAAATTGTATAAAGAACATCATCCATAAACAAAGAACGTTGAACATAACCTAAACCATAACCATAGTTATCTTCAAACTTTTTATCCTCGCTTTCATGACTTATCTTTCCCTTAAGTGAAACATCCTCATCTGTTACTGTGAATGCAAAAGCTCCCTGCCAATACTCCCAATTATTTCCCAACTGTTGAGAATATGTAACTGGAATAACAAGCAAATCACGAGCATCATCAAATAAGACTGCCTTATGCTCATATTCAGCTTCTGAATAAGACCAATCACTTTCAACCACATACTTGTCAAGTTCAATTGGATTCTCAAAATCTGAAACATCAAACAAAGATATTTTCAAACCTTCTGCTCTTCCTTCTTCAGTCGCTTCACGACCTATTCCAAGCAACAAGTCATCTCCAATAGGATGAAGGTAGTTAGAGAATCCAGTAACTTTCAAGAATCCAAGAACTTCAGGATTTTTAGCATCAGATAAATCTATCACATACAAAGGATCAACTTGTCTAAAAGTAACCATATAAGCCTTCTCTCCAACAAAACGAGCAGAGTATATTCTTTCCCCAGAAGCAAGATTTTCAACACTACCAATAATCTCCAAATCTTCACTCAAAACATAAAGGTGATTAAGAGAATTATCGATGTTACCAAAACTATTTCCAGTAGTTGTTGCAATTCTTAAATTGCTATCAAATTCATCCATTGAAAATTGATTCAAAACATACCCTGAAACTTCAGCAGTTCCAGAATAAGAAATATCCATTCCATTTATTCCAATCTTGTGAATTATAGTCTTCTCGTATTGTTTTGAGACTTTCTCATAATAATCTTTGTTCGCTTCAGCTAAAGATTTCTCAAATTCCTTTTTCTCATCTATTTTCAAAGAATTAAAATAATTCTGAACAACAAGAGCAATTTTATCAGATTTTATGTAATATTCACCCTCAGATTTTATAATCTTTTCAGCATCAGATCTAAATTCACCAGGTAAAACCTCCAAGATAACACCTAAGGCATCTTCTTGAACATCTAAATAATCATAAGTTTTAGAACTTGTCAAATAAACTGAATTTTCTGAAACATAAATAACACTACTGCTTCCCAAAAGAAAAACATCTCCCTTATACTCCAAACTATCAAGATCAATAGCCATTACAGAAGTAAATATCAGATTAGATTCGTAATAGCCAGGGTAATAAACCCTACTTGCAACAACACTTTCAACATTATTTCCTGCTTTGAAAAAAGGAATTTCTAGATTAGAAGAATCTACATATTTGTTAGAGATTACATAAATATGTCCATCGATAAGTCTAGCAGTGTAATAATTTCCATCAATTACAAATGTCTCAAGTAAATTTGGATCTGAAATTAACTCTTTACTGACATCATAAACGTGGATTCTGACTTCAGGATTTGATTGTGTAGGAGGAAGTATGTTTTCAGAAACAAAACCAACAGCTTCAGCTCCTCCAAAGCTATAATAGCCATAAGAAGATTCAATTACAATTAGTTTTCCATCTTCAACGAAAATTCCATTAACATAATTATCAAACTCAAGTTCTGAAACAATCTTCATTGAATTAGCAGGATAAGCTTCAACAATTATAACTTTATTCTGATTAACTGTATAAATATACTTACCATCATTTTTTACTATATCTGCTTCATCAACATTAGCAACTTGAATATTTGTATTAGAATAATCAGAAGCAAAAGACTCTCCCTTAGCACCAGCTTGAGAAACTAAAGCTCCAGAATCTCCAGAAGTAGCTTCACCACGACCAGCAAACAGACCATATCCATTATCTAAATTTGATTTTTCAACATAAGTAACTAAATCTTCATAAGACTCAAATTGTTTTAAATCAGTAGATAAATTATCAGTACTCTTATAATTGTTAAACAATAAAGAAACAGCGACTATAGCAATCACACCCATCAATAAAATAAAAGGCATAATTCCTTTCATAATCCTTTTAGGAGAAATAATTATCTTTCTATTAGCTACTCTGTAAACAGGAGTTTTTTTTCCTTTAACACTCCAAAAAAAATTAGAAGACTTTTCAACAAGCCCTGCATTAATTAACTTCTCCAGATTATAGCCTGTAGTATTAAGAGGAATATCTAATTTTAAAGCAATATCACTTGCAGTAATCTCCTGTGTAGAAAGCAAATCTAATATCTTTACACATGTCTTATTTGACAAAGCCTCAGCTACCAAGCCAGTTCTGGGATCATCTAAATCGATATTTATAAAACTTTTATCCATGAAATACTCAAAATTCATTAATATATAAATCCCCTCAAAGCTTCGAATTAAATTGAACTAAACAATAAATAAGCTGTTCAAAACATTTATATACTACTTAAGAGTTAAACCTATGAATGAAAGGCATCAAATTAAGCCTAGTAATGTTTTCAATATTTTCTTTATTCATAATAGTCTATTTTAACTCAATTTCGATAGCTAAAGAAGACATAAAAACAAATGTTAACATAGAGTCAGAAGTTTATAATCAACTAGAAAAAAATCAAAAAGTAACTGTAATAGTAAAATTAAGAGATAATTTTAAAACAGACAATCTAGATGAAATAAGAGAAATATCAAAACAAAATATAAATAAATTATTAAAAGATTTTAGTTTAGAGTCCAATAACGATCTTGATTTGATATATGAATATGATGCATTTAATGCCTTCGCAGCTAAAGTAGATAACATAGAACTTGAAACTCTCAGAAATAACTTAATGATAGAAGAAATTTATGCAGAGAGAATTCTTCAAATTCAACTACAAGAAAGCTTACCTTTAATAAATGCCACACAGGCTTGGAATGTTATCACATATCCTTATCCAAATAACAACCTTACAGGTTTTGGTCAGACAGTTTGCCTTATTGATACTGGAGTGGACTATACAAATCCAGCATTAGGGGGTAGTTTGGGAACAAAAGTTATAGGAGGATTTGACTTTGTAAACAATGATCCAGACCCTATGGATGATCAAGGACATGGAACACATGTAGCTGGAATAATAGCAGCAAATGGTGTAATAAATAATATTTCTGTAAAGGGTGTAGCTCCTGATGCTAAATTGATAGCAGTTAAAGTTTGTAGTGCTTCTGGATTTTGCACAAGCACAAACATGATTGCAGGTATGAATCATTGCTTGACTGCAATTAGTCCTAAAAATTTATCTGCAATATCCATGAGCATAGGAGATGGGGGAAGATACAGCAGTCAAACAAATGTTTGTCCAACATGGATGGATTTTGCAATAAACACAGCTTGGTCAAACAATGTACCTTTAATAGCAGCTTCAGGGAATCAAGGTTATAAAGATGGAATATCTTATCCAGCCTGCTCTACAAATGCAATATCCGTAGGAGCAACATATGATGCAGACGTTGGCATTTTTGGTATGCAATGGTTTCAATCTAATGGGGTTCCTCTTTGTGTGGATAGCAGCACAATGGCTCAAGTAGATAAAATTGCTTGTGCATCTAATTCAGGAACAAACTTAGATTTAGTAGCCCCAGGAGCAAGAATAATTTCGACTGCTTCATCAGTAGGGTTCCAGTGTGGTGCAGGAAATGGAAACTTAATATTTAGTTGTAGTGGTACATCTCAAGCAGTGCCACATGTGTCTGGAGCAATTGCACTGATAAAACAAGCAAACTCAAGAACAATTGTAACATCAACAGTAATAGAAAAATTTCTTAAAAGAGGAACATCAAAAATAGTAATTGATCCAGCAAATGGTTTAAGTTTCCCTCGTTTAAGCCTAGAGATACTTCTATAATTATAAGACATAAGAATCTTTAAATACCCAAAATCTTAGAAAGTAATATGAATAAATGGTCTGAACTTCTTGTTGGTCTTATTTTGGTAGTAGGTGCAATACTTGTTGCATATTACTCTCAGAATTGGGGTGCATGGAATTTCTGGAACGCTGCAGGAGAATTCTTTAAAGGAGGATTATTCTGGATCATAACAATGATTGGTGTCCTTTTCATACTTCTTGGTATTTCTGACTTGAAAAACTAATAGAGCAATCTTTAAGAATAAAAACTTACTTTAATAAGCATGAAATATATAAAAAAGGGTAAGTTAAAACTAGAAGAAGAAAGTGCCCTTTTAGCAAATGAAAGAACATTGTTGTCATATATAAGAACAACATTTTCGGCTCTAATTTTAGGATTTGCATTAATACAATTGTCAAATCAAAACCATTCAATGTTAAGAGTAGGCATAGCCACAATTATAGGAGGATTTATTCTTGGAATAATAGGGTTTATAGAATTCAAATTACATAAAAAAAGAATAAAGATAGAAGCAGAAGAATAAACACATTACCAGACTTCAAGTTTTACAATAATATTCTCAAAGTCTTTTTTATTTCTAGTAATGAGTGTTAAGTCAAAAGCTTTTGCTATTGAAGCTATCATTAAATCTGGTTCTTGTGTTGTCTTACCCAATTTTCTCAACCTTGAATATTCCTCGCCAAAAAACCTGCAAGACTCTTGATTAAATCCAATTATTGTAACTGAATTCAAAAAGTTATCAATTACAGCTAATTCATTTTCAGAATTATTGGATAAATAAACTCCTTTGTATAATTCACATAAAGTAATAAAAGTAATAAATAAGCCTTCATTTTCTATTTTATTAATAGCTTCAACAACATGAGACTTATTTCTTAGAAAGTCGATTACGATATTAGTATCTAAACAATAATTCATAAGTTATGGCCTCTTAATTTAAAATTTTTACGATCTGAATATATTTTTTCTTCAATTTCTTTCCACTCATCAGAATTATCTTTAAATGCACCAGCAAAATCCATTATACTCTTTTTTTTCTTTCTAGTATTTACTAATTCAACAATAACTTCTGAAAACGATTTCAAACCCTTCAATGCCTTCAATTTTGAATACGCTTCATTAGACAAAGAGACCATTTTAACCATGTATCTCTATATGTATATGTATATATAAACATTTCTACTAAGCCAAACACAATAATCCCTATAAACTTCAACAAGTCTAATTCTAAATGTCAAATGTCTGTAAAACTTGTTTTGAAGAAGATTGTGACAAACACAGTTTCTTTATAGGTAAACCAGTAAAAATCCAAAACTTCAGTGGATCAACACCTCCAGAGATATTTGTTGGAAAATGGAATTACCCTAATGTATACACTGGAATCTTAGCACCTCAAGAAACTGGAGATACAAGTATAATGTCTTCTCCTGAATCATGGCATGAAAATAAACTCTCAATTTCACAAATAGTAGACTATAGAAATCAACTAATTTATGGTAGAACTCAATCTAATATAAAAAAGTTAGAAAGTAAATTCTTAGGAGTAATGAAAGAAGTTGCAATGACTCATAAATCAGTTATAACTGAATTTCATCTAAAAAAACCAGTAACTGCTAACAAAGAACAAGATGATAGAAGCCCCCTAATACCTAAAGCAGCAGAAATAGAAAAAGCAGAATTACAAGAAAATGCGCCAGTAAAACCCAAAGTAGATTATTTAGTAAATGATAAAGAAACAAAATCATCATTGGCAATTCAAGAACTACATAAAGCAAACACACAAACATCTACAATAATAAAAATTCTATCTGCAGGACTTTTAGGTTTAAAAAAGAATAGAAGACTAGTCCCAACAAGATGGTCTATAACTGCAGTAGACGATACTATATCAAAAAACAAGTTAGAAAAAATAAAACAATATCAGGAAATTAGCGAATATCTTGTATTCAATGCAGAATATCTTGGAAACCATTATGAATTTCTTTTAATACCTGACTCTTTTTCATTCGAAGTAATTGAGATTAGCATAAAAAATCCATACAATCAAGCAGTGTGGCAAGACTACGAGACAATATTTTCAAGAAAAAAGTATGCAGATAGTGTAACCGGAGCATATTATGCAAACCGACTAGCATTAACTGAATATTTAGAATCAATAAAGAGGCAAGCTACTTGTTTGGTATTCAGAGAAATTCGTCCTCAATATTATGCACCATGTGGTGTAGGAATTTTAAGAGAAACAAGCAGAGAAGCATTTAAAAAAAGTCCAGAAAAATTTAACACATTAAATGAGGCATTAAATAATATCCAAACAAGATTAAAGCAACCAGTCTCAAATTACATAGATAAATCAGTTATTTTAAAAATGAAAAAGACTCAAACAAAATTGAGTTTCTTTAACAACCCCTCATCAAATCACGTGCTCTCTCTGTAGAAACATAATGTGTAGGCATCATCTTATTGCCCTTTTCCTCTAAGTAACCTGCAACAGTTAAAATTCTACAATGCCCAACCTCATCAGGCATAAAATCAGGGCCTATTCGTCCATCTCTAATTACTTGAGATAATAATCTATAACAGCTACTTCTAAATTCGACCCCCTCTCGAGAACCACTCATTAATCCTTCATCCAAAAATCTGGGAAAAGAGCAATCAAATCTCTCTTGAAATAATTCTAAGTTTATCTATTATGAACAAATTAGAGAGTTATAAATTTAATGATACCAAAATTATCTTTTACCCCCAAGCAACAATAACTCCAATCAATCCAGCTAATTCAGCATCACTTAAAGTCAAGTTCTGCAAAAATAAACCAATCATTACTCATTCTCTTTCTTTAATCTCTTAAGAACATCCTTTACATTCTTATTCAACTGAACCATAGAATCATCTAACTCATTCCTATTCTTTGTACCAGTACATACAAGCTTCCCATTAGAAAAAAGTAAAAATGTAGCATTAGGAGTTCCTAATTTATACACGAGACCTGGAAATTGTTCAGGCTCATATTCAGTATTTTCTAACTCCAATGCAAGTATATTAAGATTCAAATCAACATCAATACTACCAGAAGCAACAATATTCTGAACAGTTATTTTAGGTTTTGTCGTAATCTTGACTCCTATTTTAGCAAGTTGTTTTATGACTTGATCTACAACTTCTTTAACTTGAGCGATACTTTTAGTTCCAGTACATACCAAATTCCCAGATGAAAAAACAAGAACTGCAGATTTAGGTTTTTTAACTCTTAAAACAAGACCTGGAAATTGTTCAGGATTATATTCAGTATTACTTTGCATTTTAGCAAGTTTAGTTAATGAAACTTCTTTTCCAAGAGAAGCTGTCGCAACAATATTCTGGACGATCAAATTGGATTTTACGTCAGACATCTTAAAGATATTTAAATAGGGGTCTTTATAAACCTTAGGTTTAACCTTTTTTAGATAATCGTCGGGTATTCTTAACAATTTCTCTTTTTACATCTTCAAGAGTCGCTATATCATGAATTCCTCTTTCAGGTCTATAATGAGTTATTCTAGGAAATCTTAACGCAAAACCAGAAGAATAAGTGGGGCTAGGTTGCATATTTTGATAAGTAACTGAAACAATAACTTTAGGTTTAACAACAACTCCACCGTCATTCTCTGAAATAATTAAAGGTTGTAACAATGAATCCATTTCTTGATAAGTTGTTCCCTCACTAGCTTTTTCCTTTAAACCAGAAGACACTTTTCCAATTTCCAAAAACTTGTCCCCATTTCTACAAGCAACAATAAAACTGGTGAGTCCACCAGCACGCTTACCAGTTCCATATTCTCCACCAACAATAACTAAATCAAAATCCGAATCTGTAGGTTTTAATTTAGCCAAATTCCCAACATAACGACCAGAAACATAAGTAGAATTAAGATTCTTGATCATAATACCCTCCTCTCCTATTTTCAAAGCTTCTCGATAAAATTTATCAGCTTCCTTCTCAGAATCAGTAATTATTTGTGTAGAAACAGAAATTTTCCACGGAACACTAATAATTATTTGTTCAATAATTTTTCTTCTCTCAATAAATGGTATCTCTAACTTATCACTTCCATTTAAATAAAGAACATCAAAAATTTTCAACTCAACAGGCATTTTAGTAGCAATCTCATAAATATTATATTTACGTTTAATTCTCTGGCTTATCGCTTCAAAAGGTAAATATTTACTTTTATTTGAATCAAATCCAACAGCTTCAGCATCTAAAATAAAGCTTTTTGCAGATACATACTTGGAAACTATATCGACTATATCTGGAAATTGATTTGTCACATTCTCAAGCCTTCTTGTAAAAAGATTTATTTTTTTACCATCTGAACTGATTATAATCCTAAAGCCATCATATTTATGTTCAAATGCTGCCGGCTTACCACATACTTTAAATGCCTCCTCAATATTGGAAACTGTTGTTGCCAACATAACATTCAATGGTCTTCCAGGAATAATAGAAACATGTTCAAAAGCATTTTCTCCAATGAATGAAAGTTTCAGAATTTGTGCAAAATCATTCAATAAATCATAAGCTTTTTCAATTTTATGAAGCATCTCTTTATTATTGAAAAAAGCTTTAGATATAGATCCTAACAAAACTGCATCTGCAACTCCAATTCTCAAATCTCCAAGTAAAGTTCTAACAATATAACAAGACTCGCGAGTATTAGATTCAATTAATAATTCAGAAACAACTGCAATCTTTTTATCAACAGATCCATCACCAGAAATATATGCTATTTTTCTTAAACTATCCATAACATGTAAAGCACTTAGTTTTTTAGAAAAGAGAGAGCTTTGTTTTTTCTTAACAAGTAAAGAAACTGCAACATCTCCCAAATCACCTATCTCTTTAAATTTAGATACAACTTCTGAAGTTGAAAATCCAGAAGCAACACTTATAGATTTAATAACAAGTTGCGTAGATATTCCAAGTTCACGCACATCATAGTCTGGAAAAACACGACCTCTGAGCAAATAAATAAGCTCTGCATTATTTTTTAAATTTGGTAAAAAATTAGCAATAATATCAATCTTTTCAAGCTTTTTTGTAGTTGAAGACAACTTATCATAAAGTTCAACAATCTGAGAGTATAACATCAAAACAAAAAGAACTATTTTATCTTAAAGCTTGTGGTTATCTAAATCTTTTTTTTAACAAGTCCAAATCTTTCTCTATTGTGAATTAACAATGCTCCAATACCCACAATTAATAGAAGTATTCCAAAACCAAGAGCTCCTTTTTTACCTATTAAACCTGTAACTGCACCAGTAATCAAAGAGATTATAGAACCATTATTATTTTCATTTCCCCCTAAATTTTGTGAAGAATTAAAACTTAAATTCTCTAAGGGCAAAGTAATACGTCTCCTTCCTCCCCCCTCTTCTTGAGTAATAATTATAGGAGGATGGTTATTAACCCTAGATATAGTAAATGAGCTACTATCACTATTAAACAATTTATTCTGTGTATTGCACGAAACACTCCAATTATAAACTCCCTGCCTTAGTAAAGCATCAACACCCCAAATAGAAGAATTATCATTATGATTAGGATAATAAATTAACTCATTAACACCATTATTAATAAAATTGATTAAACAAGAAAGATTTTCATTTCCGATTACTGATAAATTAACTGAAAATTCAAAGTGAATATTAGTTTCAGTGCCAGATATTTCGAAGACTTGCGAATTTACTGGAGAAATAAGATGTATAAATTCACCATTAACACTATTTAATGGAGATATCCAATGAGGTCTCAATCCATTATCTCCAATATCATCCTTAAACCACAAATGAACCTCCATTAATTCATCAGTCTCATTCTGTACAAGCCTGGTCTCCAAGGCTATGGCTCCATAAAAATGAGGAGAAACAGATCCATTAAACACTAAGAATATAGGAGCACTAGAATTCAATTCAGCATGTTGGTCAAACTCAATAATACCAATACCATTAGTTTTATCCATTGTAACATTTAAAGTGATGTTAGTTAAGTTAAGCAAAGGAATTTCTTCAATTGTAAAATTAGCAAAATAAGTACCATTAATCTCTTTAAATTCTTGCGAATAAAAAACTTCTAAAGGAACATATTCATTTAAGTATAAGTTTTGAGTATCAAACCACCCATCATACCAAACATAATTTATCCTTTGCCTAAAATGATCAGAAGAATCAAATGGTACAGAAATTTCATCATGAGCATTTGTCCCATTAACTCCTATAAATGTTATATTCTTAGAAGTATCATTAATATAAAAGTAATAAGTACTATTGGATAAATAATGAAGATACCCAAAATAATCATCAGATATCTCTGTTTGATCTAAAGATGCGCTTGCAAAAGTAAATACAAACAAAAATACAAACAAAAACATAATAACCTTACTTTCCATCATTATCAAATGATACTTACTTTATAAATAAGTTCGTTGTATAAAGCATACTACATACAACCACTACAACCATCCCTTTTTACGTATCCCACTATCATGAATCTGAAAACTAAGAGATTTTTCTCCAATAGACCTATGTTTTCTCAAATGAGCAGTTCTTTTTCCAGACTCGTTTTCTAATTCTATTAAACATTTACTCCAATATTTTATTATATCTCCCGCAACCATCCTGGTTTCATCTTTCCACTTATAGATTTGATTAGTCACAATAACAGGAATATTATTTTTTCTAGCAATCTCCACAAGAAGCCTCATTTGATTAGTTAGCTCCGCATTTACAGTTTGCATATTTTCAATATTATTCTCTTCACTTGAACGAGCATCTGCAAAATCTAATCTATAAAGCATAGTCATCCCATCTACAATTATGAGTGAAACTTGTTCTTTGACATGTTTAAGCAGTTGATCGAATGCTTGTTGTTGTTCTTTAAAATTGGTAGGTTTCAAAACAAGTATATTTTCTAAAACCTTATCAATCTCAAGATTTTCCTTAATCTCATTAGTAGATTTAGAAAAGAAAAGTTGTTTTGCTCTTTCAGAAGAGAAACCACCCTCTGTATCAATAAAAATTACCTTATTACCTTTTTTAGCCTGAGAAACAGCTACAATCATGCATAAATTTGTCTTACCACTTCCAGGTCCACCATAAAAAGTAGTCATAATACCAGAGTCATATCCTCCTTCGAGCCAAACATTCAAGTCATAATTTCCAGCAGAAATCTTCCCCATAAAAAAAAGAGAAGTTGAGAGTATAAAAAAGTTCTTCAGAGTTCAGAAAATTTTGAATATCTCAACATCTATCAAATAAATAAAAAATAAACATAAAAAATAAATTAGTCTTTATCTACGTCTTTTCTTGCTGTGTTTAGATTCCATCATTTCAGGCTCCTCACACATTCCACACTTTTTACACATCAAAGCGTGCAAAAGTAACAAGACTGCAGCAATAATAATTACCCATCGTGAAGAAGCACTCCCCATATAAGCAAATATTATTATGATTATAGCAAGAATTGATTCAACCCAGTTGCATTTACAATTCATATAAACCTCCTTTCATCTAATAAGAGTAGTTAAAAATCATTAATAAATCTGCCTATTAATTATTTAGCAGGAATTTTAGAAAGATTATCCAAATCTTTATTGATATTAATTATAGCCTCACTTATAGCCTTCTTAGCAGTCTTACCTGAACTTTCAATTCTAAGTATAACCGGCTTAGTCAGATGGTCTCTTCTCCAAGCAACAAATTTGATGCCATTTTGATTTAAATATACTCTAAGAAGTTCTGCAACAGTTAGATTGTCTACTCTAAGTTCAATTAAGTCAGATTCAGCAGATATAATTTCGACATTCATAATAACCAACAGAAATATCGATTTTTAAAGCTTTCTAGAAGCTGAACTTTTGTACAATAAGTAATCCTTGCAAAAAAAGTCTTCAAGTGACTATTTTAGATAAGGTGGGCTTAAATCAGAACAGCTTTTTCAAATAGAGACAGACCTATCTTTAGAGCGATTTAATCCAATTAATCCTATAAAAAATCCAGCTATAGCTATTAAATACAATCTGTCAGATAATTTATTTTCTTTACTATATATTTTAATTTCTGGTTGCTCTTCTAACCTTTTAACCTCTGATTTAGCAACCTCAATATCTTGATAAGCTTTCTCTGTTCTAGAATGGGCTTGTGGAACCGAATAATCTCGTCTATCAGATTGCGGCGTATATATGTCAAAACCCTCTGCATGTCTAACAGATTCAAATCTATTTTGTGCCCTAACTACATCCTCATGAGCTTGAAAGTATCTTTCTATTATAAGATTGTCTTTTTCAGGTGCTCTATATCTTGTTAGAGTCCCTCCAAGTAATCCTACTGTGGCTAGCCCAAACCCAAGCATTGGTGCTAATTTTGATTTTTTCATATTTCTTAAGAATATATTCTATATTTAAATATTTCTATTGTGACTACTCCATAATTAAACATAGAGCCCATTTCTTTCTAAAAGTAATTTTATTCTCTATAGCTCGATAATGTGTAGACCAGTTTCATTAAGAAACATGATTTTTGATTTCATAATTATACGCTTAAGTTCTACATCTGTTTAGATTTTATATCTCATGTTTATTTTAAATAAACATTATCAAAGTCTATACAGCTATCTTGTTCTTGTTTAGTTAAATTTCTAGACTTGTAATTGGTTTGCTTTCTTAGTTCTTCAAGTTCATCTTTTTTTAAAATCAATATTTTAGTAAAATAACTGAATCCACATTTCAAACAATCAGCCGAACAATATTCAAATGGTTTTGTCTCAACGGAAGAACAAATAGTATCTTTCCCACCACATCTCCCACAATCTAAAAAATAACTATCTCCACTCATATACCTTAATCCAAAATCTCAATATCATTTCCAGATACAGTGGCAGAATCCTTAAATAAATTAGAAGGTGCTTTTTCCTTCTTTTTTTCTTCATTTCTCTTTTGTAAATCAGCTAAATTAACTTGAGCAATTGAAGAAGGATGTTTTCTTAAATTAATTCCAAAAACATTTTCAATTCTGGAAATCAAAACAAAATCATCAGCAGGGAGTTCCCCTAACTCTATTTTCTTAACATCTTCTTCAGTAGAGTTTATCATCTGAGCAAGTTTAACTCTTGTAATATTTCTAGATTTTCTATTTTTAGCAACTTCCCAATTAAAATTAGGAATTAAATCCTGTAAAGCATTATTCTTCTTATTTCCGAATTTACCATGTTTCCATTCATTCATTATAGAATTATTTCTTAAAACAGGTTCTTTACTTTTAATAGAAGAATTCTGAGATGGCAAAGAAACAGTAGTTTGAGGGCTATTATTTATCTTACGCAAAATAAATAAATCTTCCAAAATAGCAACCCTTTCAGGCACTCTGATTATCTCACCATCTTTTATTGCTTCAACATAAACCGCATCCTGCTGTCTCAAATCAAGGTAATCCATATTAAATGTTAAAAATGCTCATTTAAATCATTTATGGTGAATAAGTATCACTTTCATTAAAGACCAAATCTCGTAATTGTTCAAAACCTATTAAATCTGTAATTATTAATTCTTTATTAACTATTATCATAGGATAAGTTTTAGAGTCTAAAGATTTAACCAATAAGTCAACAGAAGCAACATCTGTATCAATAGCTATGGGAATTAAGATAACTTCATCAGGATTTTCGGTTTTCAAGTCAAAAACAAGATTTGATAAATAATTCTGTTTAGAAGAAATATCAATATTTTCTACATTATAATAATAGAGGTAAGTAACTATATGAAAGTCCTGTAAACATCTTTCTTTTAGTTTTTCAGCTTCAAGAAGTAAAAGAGTTCTCAACAAGTCATACCTTTTATGCAAAACTGTCAAATCTCCAATTCTGCCAGTTCCATCTACTTCTTCAAGATCAATAGCATCATCATAAATTTTATCTGCAAAAGTAAATAGACTTTCTTTTCCCAACTCACATGAAAGATTAGAATCCGTAATTAGCCTCTGGCGAACCTGTTCATCTAATATGTTTAATTCAGAGTTAACTAGATCTGTATATATTGATTGAGATTGGTTCAATTCTAAATAAAATCCTAGCAACATACCAAAAAAAAAGACAACTACTGTAAAGACAAGTGCTTGCCAAAACGCATGTTTACTCATACTTTTCTCTCCTTATTGTGACATCTATTACCATGAATATTTCCCTCGAGCATACTTGTACAATGAAGTAACCATAATAAATGGATATATTGACAAGTAAATAAGTAAGTAAAACAGTATATTAAAAACATTCGTCTCCTTCTTTCCACGCATATCCATTATACTCAAACCAATTAAAACAAATATAAAAGACCAAATAAATAAAACAAGTCCAAAAAAGTTAAGCACTGTAGGATTAATAGTTAAATCTTGAAGTCTAATGATGGTAGTTCCGCCATAAATAGAATATTTAGTAACTAAAAATTTTATCACTATTCTCTTAAAAAGTAAATAAATAAACATACCCAATCCAAACAATCCAAGAAATAAAGAGAAGCTAAAAAAAGGAATGATAAATCCACCAAGCATGCCATTTTTGAAAATATAAGATTTATACTTAAATATGCATTGAGTACCACCTATATTCCATCTTACTCTTTGTTTCCACCAATGTTTAAATTTGTCAGGAGTTTCCGAATAAACTCTTGCAGGAAAACACATCCTAGCAATATATCCATGAGATTTCAAACGCCAAACTATTTCTATATCCTGTGTTAAATTTTTAGTATCGAAAAGACCAACTTCAATTAAAGTTTTTTTACGATATAACGCAAATGGTCCAGGAGTAACATAGACTGCATCAACACAATCCAAAAGTTTTCTTGACCAGGATATAATTGTGTATTCAATCATTTGTAATTTTTGCATAAATGTCCTAGATCCTTTAGCCATTACTGAACAAGTTACAGCTGCAACATTTTGATCCTCTTGTAAAAATCCAATCATTTTAATCAAAGCATCACTTTGAGGAGCAGAATCAGCATCTGTAACTGCAACAAAATCATATTTTGCAGCCATAACCCCTATATTTGTTGGTTCTGCAGCAGCACCAGAATTTATTGAGTTCACAATTAATTTTATTTTATCAGGATATTTTTCTACATACTTCCTAACTATTTCAACAGAGTTATCTTTTGATTTATCATCAACAACAATAATTTCAATCATTTTTTTAGGATAATCTAAAAGAAGTAAAGATTCAATTGCTTGTGCAACAGTAGCAGATTCATTATAACAAGGCATTACTATACTGACAGGAACAGGTTTTCCCCTCGGATAATGAAATAGTTTCTTTCTATTAGGAATCCATATAAAAACAAGAAGACTCGTCATATAAAGTCCAATAAAAAGATATATGTAAAAAATGATTTCTACAAAATTAAACATCTTAGTTTTCTGCCTTCTCTTCTAATTTCTCTGCCAAAGGAAATTTATTTTTATCATCTTCTACATTTCCTACATTAAAATAATTATAAAAACTCTCACTCAAAGAAATCTCTGCTGTATGACCTATTCTTTTTTTTCCTATCAAACCCATAGAAACAAATTTTGCAACATGATCATAAGCTTTGTTGCCTCTTATCTTAATTAACATTGATTGTTTTATAGGCTGTTTGTATGCAATTATAGCAAGTGTTTCTTGTTCCGCTTTTGTAAACTCAGAGTTCCCCGTAGCAAGCCTATTTACCATATAAACAAAGTCTGGGTGAACATCCATCTTCCATAAATCTTCCCTTCTAATAATTTCAACGCCTTTCCCTTTATATTTTTCTTCAAGAGTTCTAAGAATATCTCTTAGTAATAACGGATTGACATCCGTCAAAGCAACAAGCTCTTTTAAATTCATAAATTTACCTGAAACAAAGAGTGCAGCCTCTACTTTTCTTATATTATCTATTTCACGAGCTTCATCAAGTTCAGCAATAGAACCTCTATCTGCTAGGTCATCCATTAAAGCTTAATCTTAACGTAATTTAAAAACATTTCAGCTAATAAAAAATATCAAAAAACCTTCAATAATTGCAGCTAACATAAGCAAAGGTACTACAACTGACAAAAAAGCTCTCAAGGATCTATTAAATCTCTGTTTAAATGTTGCAATCTTTTTTCTTCCAAAAAAAGAAGCTCCTAAATGAACCCCTAATCCAAGAGAAATGAATATTGCAGGCAACTCAAAAATTCCATGAGGTAAGAGTCTCCATATTATTCCAAATCCCGCAACAGGTACAGCTTTGGAGTAAACATAACCCAATATAGAACCGTTAAAGATTGCGTTAAAAAATGGCAATATTCCAAACAAAGCACCAAAAAATAAAGAAGATATTGCACTAGTGACATTATTGCTAAATATAAACCATATCAATTCGAGAGCATCTAAACCTTCAGTTTTATTAAGAATTTCTTTTAAAGATTTATCAAGAAAACCAAGTTGATCAGAATTAAAATATCCAAAAATAGAACTAGCAAAAAAGACTAGAATAATAATATAGATATATTTCTTTTGAAGAGAAATATAATTCAGAGAATCATTAAATAATTCAGCAAATTCAGATTTCCAATTTTTAGTTTTTTTAACCATTATTTAATCATCCTATTAAGTAATTTAACCTTTTGCTTATATTTAGATCTAAGATATGTTCCATAGAACAAACCAGCAACAAGACCACCAAAATGAGCCATATTACCAATAGGCAATTTAACGAAAAAACCTATTATCAATAAAGGAACAATTGCAATTATAGGAGCCAACCAAAAAGGTAAACTCAATGGTAAAGCAATCTTTCTAAAAGAATTATTAAATGAAAACATTGAGAAGATCATCAAAAATATCAAAATACCTCCGACAATATCTATAAAATTAGACTGAGATGGAAAAATTCCTGCAATCAAAACTTGCAAAACTATAACTATTAAAGGACCAATAATAAGATAGACTTTCTTCTTAGGTAATAATGTTGCTAATATGCCTAGTAAACCAAAAATAGCTCCGCTAGCCCCAACTGCAAAATCATCTAAACCACCAAAAATAAAATCTCCTCTAGTAAAGAAACTACCAAAATAAGCAAATAAAACAAAAAATAAACCTCCTATAATTCCCGCAATTAAGTAAATCCAAATAAAACGCTTACGACCTATTATTCGTTCAGTTAAGCTACCCAAAAAGAAAAGAGAAAGCATATTTACAAACAAATGAAAAAAACTCCCATGCATAAACATGCTAGTAAAAATTGTCCAAACATACTGCCCAGATAAAACTAAAGATGGTTTAACAGCAATAAAGTTAATTAAACTAGAATAAAAAATAGATATAATAGAAAAGATAAAAAATAAAATTACATTTAAAATTATGATTGCATTAGTTACAGTTAGACCAAAACCTTTTTTTCTGGACACAGCCGAGCTACCTCTAAAATCTTGCCTATAAACCATCAGTTATTTCTTCTTCCTCTTCTTTGATACGTTTTTCTTAACAGTCTTTTTTTTCTTTTTTATAGGTTTTGATTTGTCAGATTTTTTAGGTTTCTTTTTCTCAACTTTTTCTTTTTTAACTAATCTAGATGAAACAATTTTATCAATTTCAAGCTGAATTTGAGAAGCTTTATCAGTCATCTTTTGGATAACTTTTTCAATCTCCTTTATTCCCTCGACAGAATCTTTTAGAGAATAAACCTCACCACATTCAGTACAAGTAAACTCATTAAGTAAAGCTTGCTCATCAGAAACTTCAATATCACAATTTTTACAGATATAAAACTGCTTTGTTTTTCTAGCAACAAGAATTTCTTCTTGGTGTTTAATTTCTTTAGAAATAGATTCTTTATAATTCACAAGACATTTGTGTTCGTCAAGAGTCCAGAAATAAGTGTACCACCCACCACTCTTCAAATCTTTCTTTCTCATAAAACGCACTAACCCACTATCTGCAAGCTTGTAAAGTATATTCCTTGTCTGATTTATAGTCAGATTAAGTTTCTTAGCAATAAGAAATTCATTAACATTCTTTTTATTAAACAAAACATCAACTATTTTATCAGTACCTGATCCAGCGACAATAGAAACATATTCCTTTAAAAATCTCTCAAGCATGAAAAGATTTGAATAAACTGACAATAAAAACCTTTCTAAAAAATATGTCACTCCTATGTAATTAAGATAAACCTATATAAATAAACTTGAAAATATATGAAAATATGTTTGGAAAAAAGAAAGAGAATGGTGGAGAACTTCCGGATTTGCCTATGTCAGGAGCACCTTCAATGAGAGACTATCAAAGGACAATGCTACCGCCAATAGAATCACAACAAGACTCAGAGGTTCACGGATTACCATCATTCCCAGACTCCCTAATGAATAAAGGTTTTAGTCAGAGTATGATAAAAAGTGCAGTTGAAGATGAAGATAAAAATCTACCTGAATTACCTGAATGGGATCAAGAATCAATTCAAGCAAAACCAGTTAGAACAATGGAATTAGATGAATGGACTCCAAGAGCGTCCCCTCAGAGACAACAGAACAAACAAATGATGTCTGAAAGCTTAAAAATGTCATCAAATCAACAGATAAATGACAAAAGACCAATTTTTGTAAAGCTAGATAAATTCAAAGAGGCTCGTGAATCTTTAGTAAAAATTTCAGAAAAGTTAGATCAAATGGATGAATTATTAAAAATGATTAAAGATTTAAAATCAAAAGAAGATGAAGAGATAAACAGTTGGGAAAAAGATATTGAAAGTATAAAAGCAAGAATACTTTTTATCAATAAAGAGATTTTTGAAAATGCCTACTGAAGAACAGTTTATTGGTCTTGAGAAACCACATGTTGTTGCAGGAAAAAAACATTTATTGTATTGTGAAATGGAAGTTCTTACCTCATTAAAAAAATATAATAATTATAAGAAATTTAGAAAAGAAGAGCTATCCTTAAAGAATCTTCTTAAAAAAGTAATAACTGACATGAAAAAAGAAATGGAAAATATGACTCAATATATTCCCCAAATAAAAATTAAAGAGGTAAAACCAGAAATAATAAAGGTTGCTCCTGAAAAGCGAGATTCTTTAGAAATAGAAATACAGAATATAAGAAGAAAGATAGCTATGCTTGGAGCATGATCAACTAATATTTAAAAACAGTGTAAGCTCGCAATATATATGATAACTAGACAAGAATTAATAAAAAAATATTTGGAATTCTTTAAATCAAAAAATCATAATAATATTACTAATTCGTCTTTAATCCCTACAAATGACCCAACAGTATTATTTACAACAGCAGGAATGCATCCTCTAGTTCCATATCTAAGTGGACAGATACACCCCTTAGGTAAAAGGCTCGTAAACATACAGAGATGCATTAGAACAGGGGATATAGATGAAGTAGGAGATACTACACACCATACTTTCTTTGAAATGTTAGGCAACTGGTCTTTAGGAGACTATTGGAAAGAAGATGCAATTAAATACACATTTGAATTTCACACAAAAATTTTGAGAATACCTTTAAAAAAATATGCAGTCACATGTTTCGGGGGAGACAAAAGAGTTCCACAAATCCCAAGAGATGAAGAATCGTTTAAAATTTGGATTTCATTAGGAATTCCAAAAGAAAGAATAGCATTTTTAGAAGGTGGAGTATTTGAATCCAAAGATAACTGGTGGGGACCAGCAGGAACAACAGGTACATGTGGTCCTTCAACAGAAATGTTTTATTGGAAAGATAATAAGAAGCCTACACCTAAAGTCTTCAATCCAAGAGATGAAAATTGGGTAGAAATAGGAAATGATGTTTTAATGCAATATATTAAAGATAAAAAAGAGAATTATAGTTTAACAAATCAAAGAAATATAGATTTTGGAGGAGGAGTTGAAAGAACCCTGGCAGTCCTAAATGGTTTTGACGACAATTATCTAACTGAAATATGGCAACCTATAATAAAAGAAATAGAAAAAATTTCACATAAAAAATATGAAGATTATAAAAAAGAAATGAGAATAATTGCAGATCACATTAAAGCAGCAGTTTTTATACTTGGTGATGAAAATTCAATAACTCCTACAAACATAGGTCAAGGATATGTCTTAAGAAGATTAATCAGACGTGCTATAAGATATGGTAAAATTCTAAATATAGAAATAAATTTCACAACAATAATAGCCGAAAGGGTGATAGAAATTTACAGAGATTATGATAATTTAATAAAAAACAAAGAAATAGTCTTAAGAGAAATAGACAAAGAAGAATTAAAATTCAGAAGCACCGTTGAAAAAGGAATAAGACAATTTGAGAAGCTAGCACAAAGTCAAAACAGTATTTCAGGAAAAGAAGCATTTCTCTTATTCCAATCATTTGGTTTTCCAATAGAAATGACAATAGAAATGGGAAAAGAAAGGAATATTGATGTAGATAAAAAAGGATTTGAAGAAGAATACAAAAAACATCAAGAACTTTCACGAACAATATCTGCTGGAACATTTAAATCAGGTTTAGCAGATCACTCAGAAAAAACAACAAGACTTCACACAACAACCCATCTTCTAAACGAGGCTCTATCAAGAGTTCTTGGTCCAGAAGTAGCTCAAAGAGGTTCTAATATTACCACAGAACGTACAAGATTTGACTTCGTATTTTCAAGAAAACTAACAAATGAAGAAATAACAAAAATAGAGTATATGGTAAATAACATAGTAAAAAAAGCATTACTTGTAAAATCGGAAGAACTCTCATACAAAGAAGCAACATCTAGTGGTGCAAAAGGAGAATTCGGTCACAAATACCCAGAAAGAGTCTCTGTTTACACAGTAATAGATGAAGATGAAAAAAGAGGATATTTCAGTAGAGAAATCTGCACAGGTCCACACGTGAAGAACACAAAAGAAATAGGTAAAATAAAAATTATAGAACAATCATCAGTTTCAGCAGGTGTAAGAAGAATTAAAGCGATAGTTGAAGATCAACTAAAAGCATAAACCAAACTAACAATCCCCAAAACCAGTGTATAAAATCCGAACCACCTCAAATTCTTTCTATTACTAAGGATATATTTAAAAGAAAATGTCATAAATATCAAACCCAAAACAAAACAAACAACAGTAGGAAACAAATATTCAATAGGAATAGTTTCATTTCCAAAAGTAACTAAGTTGGCTCCAAATATAACTGGGATAGAAAGTAAATAAGAGAATTTTATTGCATCTTTTTCATTCAATCCGAAAAACAATCCTGAAGAGATAGTCATTCCGCTTCTGGAAACTCCAGGAATAAGAGCAAGCATTTGAGCAATTCCAATCATAAAAGCATGCATATAACCAATATCTTTTTTGTTTTTCTTAGGTGTAAAACTTCCGATAAATAAAGTAACGCTGGTAATTACCCAACCAAAACCTAAAATAAAAAGACCAGATGATAGCTCAAAATAACTTCTAAAAATAAATCCAAATATTCCAGCAGGAATACTGGCAACTAAAAGCAAAAAACCAAGACGAGAGTTAGAAGTCTTCCAATTACCTTGTAAAAAATCTCTAAATATACTTACTATATCATTTCTAAAATAAACAAAAACAGCCATTAGTGTACCAAAATGCAAAGCAACTTGCAAATCAAGGCCATTATCTAAACCAAGAATATTCTGAAATAAAGAAAGATGTCCGGAACTAGAAACAGGAAACCATTCAAGGATTCCTTGAACAAATGCCAAAATTAAGGCAGAAGTTAAATCCATGAAATATTAAAAAAAATAAAGTTAAAAAAACCTCCTATTCATCTGCTTCTTCAGCAATACCTGCAACACCATGAATTACATCCAATACGTTGCGTTCTTCAGGAGTTATTCCGTAAAAAGAGTCTACAACTTCTAGCTTTTCAACAATCGCTACTACTCTTCTATCACGCAAACTTTGTATTCCAGTCATGTCATCACCTCCACAATCCTAGAATGAAAGAACTTTATATACAAACAATAAACAGTAACATATCATTCAAAGAATATCGATTATTAAATAGCAAACAACTAAAAAGTAATAATTAATTAATTTATAAACAGTTTCACCAAAGAAAGACAGATAAATGTAACTAAGGAAATCTCAAATGAGTTGTATCGTTAAGATAAGCAATTCTCCATATTCCAGTGCCATCAACATGATGATATTCTAACAAAGAAATACTTCCATGACTTAATGAAAAGTGTTTTGTTGTGTCTAAATTAAATCCAGCAAGTCTACTTATTATTGCTCTGTGTATTCCCCCACCTATTGTAATGATAACATCCTTTCCCACACTAATGATTTCATCAACAAACAAATTAACATTTTCTAAGTTCTCAATATCTCCTTCTTTAAAATCTCCTAAAATAACAGATTTGTTAATTTCAACAAATCTTTCATCACTAAAGATAGGAACCTTCAAAGACTTACTCAATATATTCCCAGTTTGTCTTGAGATATTATGACCGTTTACATAAATTCTATCAACATTGATTTTATGATTAACAAGACTTCTAATAAGAGATTTAAGTTGCCAAACACCATTTGAAGTCAGTTCACCAGACTTATTTTCACCAGGGTGTACAAAATAAATTTTCATGTCGTATTTCCTCTTTTGATTTTTTCAGAAACAATCTCAAATCAGACCCATTTTTAAATTTTGTTCAATTATTACTCAATATAAATTCCAGGCTTTCCAGGTTTAGACTTACTACTTTTTCCTTGAGGATCATATTTCTTTGTATCATTTACGGCAAAAACAGATACCTCAATCCCAAGACGTTTTTCTAATATCTCCTTATCAAATAGCTTAACTTCTGGAGGAATAGCATAAAGATAAACATGAGATGGATCTTTTTTAGTCTTATCTTTAACAATTTTCAAAACATTCTGCACATCAGAAACAGTTCTCTCAAAACTTTCTTCATCCTTATCTATAGATTCATTTATCTTGCTATTATCAGCAGTAGGCCATTTACTATTGCTTACAAATGTATCATATCCCAAAATATTATGCCATAACTCTTCAGAAATATGAGGTGCAAATGGAGACAAAAGCTGTAAAGCTATAGCAAAATCAGCCTTATCAATTTCATCTTCAAAATTATCAAAAAGAGCACGTAGTTTAATTACTGCCATATTATAATTAATATCTTTAATATCATCTCCAATCTCAATTATTGATTTATTAATCTTATGTTGAATTCTAGGAGAAGATTTTCCAAATTTAATATTATGGGTATAATTCCAAACTCTCTGGATAAATCGATACATTGATTCAATTCCAGTAGAACTCCATGAAAAATCTTTGTCAGGAGAAGCAACGCTCATAAGAAATAAACGTAATGTATCCGAACCATATTTCTTCGTCATATCAAGTGGATCTACTCCATTACCTCGAGATTTAGACATCACAAAACCATCTTCACCATGAAGCATACCTTGGTTAAATAAACGAGGGAAAGGCTCATTTATGTTTAAGTAACCCATATCGCGAAGAGCCTTTGTAAAGAAGCGAGCATAAATCAAATGCATACAAGCATGTTCAGCCCCACCACTGTAAAAGTCAACAGGCATCCAGTAGCTAATATTATCAACACTTAAAGGAAGTTTATCGTTTTTTGAATCAGTAAATCTAAGATAATACCAACTACTATCAAAGAAAGTATCCATTGTATCTGTTTCACGTCTTGCTACATTTCCACATTTAGGGCATTTGGTCTTGACAAATTTCTCATTTGTAAGCAAAGGATTCCCTTTTCCGAAAGTAACTTTATCAGGAAGTAAAACAGGCAAATCTTTTTCTTCTACAGGTACAACCCCGCAACCATCACAATAAATTATAGGAATTGGAGTTCCCCAATATCTCTGTCTAGAGATTAACCAATCACGTAATTTATATTGAGTTATAGGTCCACCAAGTTTCTTCTCTTTAAGCCATATCTGAATATGTTTAATTGCTTCCTCACTTGTAAGTCCGTTAAATGACTCGGAATTAGTTAAAACACCGTAGTCTGTAAAAGCTCTTTCCTTATGAGTTTGACTTTTTTCCGGTTTAATTACATGCACAAAACCAATTTTGTATTTTTTAGCAAACTCAAAGTCACGTTGGTCGTGAGCAGGTACAGCCATTACAACTCCAGATCCATAATCAGCAACCACAAAATTTCCTGTCCAAATAGGGATCTTCTTTCCAGTCAAAGGATGAATTGCATAACTTCCAGTAAATACGCCTTCCTTCTCTAATTTATCCAGATCTTCTTGTTTAGTACTCTTAATCTTCTTCATAAAATGATCAACATCTTTTTTTTGTTCTTTTGTAACAATTTCAGAAAGCCTAGAATGTTGAGCACTTATAACTAAGAAAGTAACTCCAAATAAAGTATCTACTCTAGTTGTAAAAACAGGCCACTTCTCTCCATTTATTTCAAATAATACTTCGCTTCCTTCACTTTTACCAATCCAATTTCTTTGCATTGATTTAATTCTTTCAGGCCAATCAAGAGCATCCACATCTTTCAAAAGTTCTTCAGCATATCTAGTAGTCCTAACAAACCACTGTTCCAAATGCTTAACCGTAACATCAGTATCTCCATGTCTCCAGCACTTACCATCATGAACTTGCTCATTTGCCAAAACACTCTCACACTTCTCGCACCAATTTACAGGAGAAGCTTTTCTATATACAAGACCCTTCTTCAAAAATTGTAAAAAGAAGTACTGATTCCATTTGTAATAATTAGGATCATGACTTTGTAGATTTCTACTCCAATCATAACTAATTCCCAAAGTTTGTAATTGAATAATAAATCTCTTTATTGCAGTTTCAGTATACTTTCTGGGATGAGCTCCCTCTTTAATCGCAGCATTTTCAGCAGGCAACCCAAAACTATCAAATCCCATTGGATGCAAAACAGACTTTCCATTCATACGCATATATCTAGATAAAATATCAGGAATAATATACTGAAATGCATGACCCATATGTAACCCATTGGCTGAAGGGTAAGGATACATTGCTAAAGTATAGTATTTCTCTTTCTTATCATCTTCTTTAGCCTCAAAGACCTTAGCTTTTTCCCACTCTTTCTGCCATTTTTTATCAATAGAAGAAAAGTTAACAGATTTCATCATATAATCTAAAAAACTATGGATTTAAAACTTGTGCCAGAAGGCAAGTTTTAAGCCTGTGAATCTCAATTCACAACGTTTAAAACTTTCCAGAACCATTCCAATGCATGAAAAAGAGTGCTTCCCTATTATCAATACCTGTAAGAGATGTAATGGACAGAGCTTTCTTAACAGTTAGAAAAAATCAAAGGGTTGCAGAAATTTATGATTTACTAAGAAAAAAATCAAACCTCTTCGAAGTAATGGACTATATTTACGTTGTAGAATCAGAAAAAAAGCTAATTGGAGTTTTTTCAATTAAAGATATATTCAGATTCCATGCAAAAACACCAGTAGAAGCATTTATGCAAAAAAAAGTAGTTACAGCTTCGGCAAAAACTGAAACAGAAAAAGTCGCCCATATTGCACTTAAGCATGGAATAAAAGCAGTTCCAATAGTAGAAAACGAAAAGATAATAGGAGTAGTTTCAAGCAAAAACATAATAAAAATCCTTAATCAATCTTCTACAAAAGACAGTTTTCACTTCGCTGGTATTCATAACTCTCACCTAGACTATGAAAGCACAATGGATGTCCCAATAATGGAAAGTGTAATCCACAGAGTCCCATGGCTAATAAGTGGTTTAATAGGGATTTTAGCAGTTGCAGCCTTCATAGGAATTTTTGAAAATACCTTAAAGGAAAATCTTATGCTTGCATTTTTTATTCCAGTAATTGTTTATATTTGCGGAGCATTGTGCACTCAAATAGAAACACTCTTAGTAAGAGACTTAGCGATAATGGGTAAAGACATGAAAATAAACAGATATATGTTAAAACAAGGAATAATAAGTGTAATAATTGCTTTAATGATTAGTGCATTGCTCTTTCTCACAATATCATCTTTCTGGCAAGAAAGAGCAATAGCTTCAGTGATAAGTCTAGCAGCTTTTCTATCTCTAACATTAACAACTTTAACATCTTTTATAGTAATTTTAGGTATCAAAAAGCTAGGTGGAGACCCAGCTTTAGGAGGAGGTCCATTTGGAACAGTAATATCTGACTGTTTAGCCATAGTAGTTTACTTGCTAGTTGCAAATACTTTCCTATAAGAATAGCCTTAAATAATAAAAAAATTATATAGCTCTATGATAACAGCATACATCTCAAGCGAAAAAATCCATTCAAGTTCAAGTGAATCTTTTAGTTTATATGAAAAATCAAGATTTGGAGAGAAAGTTAGAGATAGAATAGAATATTCTTGGGTAGAAGCACTCTTTCTAAACAACAAAAAAAAGTTAATATTCAATTTTAAAGGGAATGAAATTAGTTTTGATAAAGCAATACAAATTGCAAAAAAGAATGATAAAAGAATTGAAACAAAATTATCCTTGTTCGAAAATTTAAGAGAAAAAGGATATCTAGTAAAAACAGCACTTAAATTCGGAGCAGATTTTAGAATTTATAAAAAAGGTGCAAATTTAGGGCAAGACCATGCATTATGGTTAGCATATGCAGTTAGGGAGTCAGAACCACACACATGGCACGATTTTGCAGCAAAAAACAGAGTTGCTCATTCAACAAAGAAAAAACTCCTTATAGGAATAGTTGATGATGAAAATGATGTTTTGTATTATGAGATATCTTGGCTAAAACCTTAAATTACAGTAATCTTTATAACAAACACCCTTATCAGACTATCATGCCAGATATGCAAAAATTAATGCAAACAAAAGAGCGTATTTTAGAGATAATCAAAGAAAGAGGACCTGAACTACCAGTAAGAGTTGCAAGCACGATAAGTCAAAACAATATATTTACGGCAGCATTCATGTCTGAATTAGTAGGTGAGCAAAAATTAAAACTAAGTAATATGAGAGTTGGAGGCTCTCCATTGTATTATATTTCAGGACAAGAAGAACAATTACAAAAATATACTGAATATCTCAACCATAAAGAAAAAGAAGCTTTCAAATTATTAAAACAAAATGAAATATTGCAAGACAGCGAACAAGAACCTGCAATCCGAGTAGCTTTAAGAAGCATAAAAGATTTTGCAATCCCTGTAAAAATAATAGATAATAGTCAAGAAAAAATATTCTGGAAAATCCATACACTTTCAAATGACAAGACAAAAGAGCTTATAGAAAAAGCAATCACTCCAATAAAACATGAGATAAAACAAGAAATCAAAGAAGAAAAAACTCTAATAAAAGAAGAATTAAAACAAATAGAAAAGTCAGAGTCAATAAAATTAGAGCAACAAGTAAAAGAAATCAAAAATAAAGAAGCAAATTCAGACTTCTTAGATAAAATAAAGAAAGTAATGTCTGAAAAAGAGTATGAAATAACAAAAGAAATCTTAACAAAAAAGAAAGAATTTACAGCAAAAATAAGATTAAACACTCATTTAGGTCAACAAGAACTATATATGGTAGCAAAAGACAAAAAGAAGATAACATTAGATGACATAGTGAGCACATTACAAAAGGCACAAGCAGAAAAGATGCCAGCATTAATTATCTCCCCAGGAGAAGTAGACAAAAAAGCACTAGATTATTATAAAGAATGGAGTAATTTAATCAAACATCAAAAGTTAGAAATTTAGAAAAAATTACCAAAACTCTCATTCAAAGGCTTTAAAAACCCATATCGCAAAAGCTACAATATGGGTAGAATAAAACAAATGATGGTTAAAAGAGCTAGCAAGGAGCTCATTATAAAAGAGCTTACATTTGGCGAAGATTTCAACCCCAATAAAAGAATCCTAGGTTCGACAATGCCAAGTAAAAAGGTAAGAAACAAAATAGCAGGTTACATTGCCAGATTAAAAAAAGCAGAAAGAATCACAAGAGAAAATCCAGTTATAAAAGTCAGAAAAGAAGAAGACGTTTCTCAAGACACATCATATTCCTAATTTTATTTATCAGTAATTTTATCAACCTTAGTTTCTAGACGTTTCAATCTTTTGTTAATTTCCTCAAGCAATAATCTTCTTTTTCGATTATAATAAAGAGTTATAGTTTGAACGATAATCCAAATTATAACTAATAATCCAACTGCTTGAACCCAAAGACCTATTTGCCCAAGTTGTAAAACAACATCATCTATTACTACCATCAAAATCAGCAGTAGAGAATCTTTAAAAAAGCTCCCAAGCATCTATTTTCGGCTGTGTAGTTCAGTGGAAGAACACAACTCTCATAAGGTTGGGGTCGGGAGTTCGATTCTCCCCACAGCCATTTTATTATTCAAATAATATTGGTATCGAGCCTCATATTTAGGATTAATGAAACCTATAAGTTCTCTAAACTTTTCAGCATTCCTAGGACCATTTGAAGAGATTACGTAATGAGTTTTTGTTTTTCTAAAGGCCTTTTCATGAATTTTAATGAACTTTCTAGTATAACAACTAGCAGAAATTCCATTATTATTCAGATAATCTGTTATTTTACCGAATGCCGTTGGCAAAGCAGCAGTAAAAAACATACGTGGATATTTTCCACTATTATTTACAATAGTTAAACAGCCATCTGTAGCAAAAAGCCCAGCTAAAACAAATCTCATTAAATCTTCATCAAAAATAGATGGTATTGGGATGTCTTTCTTTTTTCCAACAGTAAACCCCAATGATTCAATCTTTGTAAATAATTCTTTAGGTGATTAGTGGAAATACGCACTAAACTCGCCTCCTTACACAAATATCAAA